>Ga0137308_100583_pt1 | contig 55297 bp, 50 predicted proteins | sample Inofrocosms_June_FD_97181 | JGI IMG/M metagenome (GOLD analysis project Ga0137308, IMG submission 97181) | Mouse cecal microbial communities from Vienna, Austria - N-Acetylneuraminic and N-Acetylglucosamine D2O microcosms_June | ecosystem: Host-associated > Mammals > Digestive system > Large... | reverse complement strand
CTGCTGGTACAATCATACAAACTTAACGGCGTGTGCAATGCGGAAGTTTGCCATATACAGGCAATTCCGACTATATCCACGCTTCAAAATGGGAGTTTTATTAGCAGAAAAACAGGCCGGATTATTTGAACATCCGACCATTTAACTCGTATTAGCATGCAGGTTCTATTTTCAAATGTATTAGCATATTAGCAAATCCGAGTTTTGGTGCTGAAATGAAGAAAGCCGAAAACCCTCTAAAATCAAGGCTTTCGGCTATGTTCCCAGCGTTCCCGAGGTGACTCGAACACCCGACCTACCGCTTAGGAGGCGGTCGCTCTATCCATCTGAGCTACGGAAACGTAAAACTCTAAAAATTATTTTATCACATTAAAGCTTCCATGGCAACTACAAATTTCCTTCATTAGGAAAATTGATAAATCCCTGCAGCCAGATATTTCCCTTAAAGCGTCTACCAGCCACAGGTTCACCATACAGATCTTCCTTGTTGATGCACATTTCAAAAACCAAATCATTGCAACTTAATGTCATCACATAAATTTCTTCTTCTGTCGCTCTGTTTTTGATCAGATTACATTCCAGAATCTCTGCCAGAATTGAATAATGATCACATTCAATTCCATGAGGCATAAAATAAGTATCAACAAGACTGAACACGTCTTCTTTGTGAATTCTCCTGGAGATCGTCGTATAAGTATCCATATCCTCCAGGGTAAGATTTTCGATTGCCTCCTCATCACCTTTTCTGGCCGCATTGATTAACTGGTTTCTTGCAAGAAAGGAACGCCTGCTTTTCATCATATCCTTTTCTGTCTTCATAATGGGCATCATGATCATGCCGCTTGTAGAGAGGGCAGTCAGGGTAAGAGTAGTTCCTCTGACAGGAAGAATTCCGGAATTTTGAATTTTGACATAGGGTATCATGTTCTGAAGATAAAAAATCAGAGATACTCCCACCTTAAAATCATCGCATATTCCCGCATAAGATTCCTGAGCAGCATGACGTTCTACCGTCACGTCTTCTTCTGAACTGATAATGTTTCCTCTTAAATACGGGTAATAGTAATCATATGTGAATTTATCGTCCTCGTCAAACTCACCGCAGACTGCAACACCCATACCCTCGGCAAAATCCATGCCAAATTCAGCCAAAAGTGTTTTTTCACCATTTGACGTGTAAGCTCTGTCTTTTCCGTTTACAACGATATCTGTTAAAAGCTTCTGCAATTCTTTTCTGTCCGTTAATTTTCCAAATCCAATTGCCCTCAAATATTTGTGCACAGATTTCACCTCCTTCACCCATTCTTTAATTACTTACCGCATTTCTTTCATTCCGCCCATATAAGGCCGAAGAACCTCGGGGATCTTTACTGAACCGTCTGCCTGAAGATTGTTTTCCAGAAATGCAATTAACATTCTGGGAGGAGCTACCACCGTGTTATTCAGAGTATGGGCAAAATATTTCCCATTTTCCCCATTCACGCGGATCTTCAATCTTCTTGCCTGGGCATCGCCCAAATTTGAGCAGCTTCCCACTTCAAAATACTTTTTCTGTCTCGGAGACCATGCCTCCACATCATACGATTTTACCTTTAAATCTGCAAGATCTCCAGAACAGCATTCAATGGTTCTGACCGGAATATCCATGGAACGGAACAAATCCACTGTATTTTGCCACAGTTTTTCAAACCACATCGGGGATTCTTCCGGTTTGCATACTACGATCATTTCCTGCTTTTCAAACTGATGAATTCTGTAAACGCCTCTCTCCTCAAGGCCATGTGCTCCTTTTTCCTTTCGAAAACAGGGGGAATAGCTTGTAAGGGTTTTTGGAAGCTCTGCTTCCGGTATGATTGTATCTATAAATTTACCAATCATCGAATGCTCCGATGTTCCGATCAGATACAGATCTTCTCCCTCGATTTTATACATCATTGCATCCATTTCCGCAAAGCTCATCACGCCGGTCACCACATTGCTTCGGATCATAAATGGAGGAACACAATAAGTAAATCCCCTGTTTATCATAAAATCTCTTGCATAAGAGATTACGGCAGAATGTAGTCTGGCAATATCTCCCATTAAATAGTAAAATCCGTTTCCGGCAACCTTTCTTGCGCTGTCCAGATCAATACCGCAGAACTTCTCCATAATTTCCGTATGATAAGGAATATCAAATTCAGGAACTGCCGGATCGCCATACTTTTTAATCTCCACATTCTCTGTATCATCCTTACCAATAGGAACACTTGGGTCTATTATGTTCGGGATCACCATCATTATTTTAGTTATCTTTTCTTCCAGCTCTTTTTCTTTTTCTTCCAGTTCAAAAAGACGTTTTGCTCCGGCTGCAACCTCGGCCTTCTTTTCCTCTGCCTCCTGCTTTTTTCCTTGAGACATCAAGACGCCGATTTCCTTGGAAATTTTGTTTCGGTTTGCCCGAAGATCATCCGCTTCCTGTTTTGCCTTCCTGCTCTCCGCATCAAGCGCAATCACCTCATCCACCAACGGAAGTTTTCCATCCTGAAACTTCTTTTTCATATTTTCTTTTACTATGTCAGGATTTTCTCTCAAAAATTTAATGTCTATCATAATAAAACTCCTCTCTTTATTAAAATAATATTATCAAATTCCCATTGCCATATCAAGTGCTTGTTTTTCTTCTTCTCCAAGTGAAATATCACTTTTTCCTTCATTGATTTTTTTTGTGTAGGTATAACAACCTTCAGCGCTATGAACCGAATTTAGAATAAATCCATTATTATTTTTATCAAGAAGCGCAAGACTAAAACTAAGCTGTCCTCCAATATGATCAAAGGCATCATACTTTATTATCCCTGTTTTTTGAAATGCCAATTCCATATTTTTCGAAAGTTCCTCAATATTATTTCTGTTTTTATCTATAGAAACTTTTATAAATTTATTATCTTCAAAAAGTCCGATTATCTCATTTTCAAGACTTTTCGCATTATTGCCCATCATAAATATTTTATATTTCTTTTTGAGTTTTGATATAGAAAAAATATTTATAATGATCAAAATTAGTAATATAAGAATTATTGCAGACATTACAATCAATATAATTCCCATATCTAAATTGCCTAATCCATAGCTGCTTAAAAAGGAATTATTCATTTTCTATTATGTACCTCTCTTTCTTTCGTAGTTAAATTCCTTATTGTGAAAGCAAATCAAATAACTTGTCCAAATCTTCGTGACTATAAAATTCAATTTCTATCTTTCCGATACCGTTTCCTTTTGAGCTAATCGATACTTTTGTACTTAACTTCTGCTTTAGCTTTTCTTCAATATCCTGATAGATAACCTCCAAACTCTTATCGGATACAACTGGTTTTTTGATCTTTTCCGGCTTTCCCAAATTTTTAACAAGCTTTTCCACTTCACGAACGCTCATCTTTTCATCAAAGATCCTTTGAGCTATGGTATACTGTTGTTCTGGATCTTCAATACCAATCAATGCCCTTGCATGACCTGTCGATATCATATCATTAATAATCATCTGCTGTACTTCATCACAAAGCTTTAACAAACGCATTGAATTTGTAACTGCTGTACGGCTTTTGGATACCCTGTCAGCTACCTCATCCTGTTTTAGATTAAACTCTGTCAACAGTCTCTTATAAGCTAACGCTTCTTCAATTGGATTCAGATCTTCTCGCTGAATATTTTCGATCAGTGATATCTCCACGATTTCCTGTTGTGTCAGATTTTTGATAATTACCGGAATTTCTTTGAGACCAGCCTTTTTTGCAGCCCGCCATCTTCTTTCACCGGCAATAATTTCATAATAGTCTTTTCTGTCCTGTACAAGGATAGGCTGAAGTAATCCAAACTGCTTAATGGACTCGGCTAATTCCTCCAGAGAATCTTCATCAAAGTTTTTTCTTGGTTGTTCTCTGTTAGGTTCCACCTTTGTTATATTAACTAAAGTTTCACCCTCTTTATTCTCTATATTCTCTCCCCTGTTTTCCTTCTTTGCATTTAATTCCGATTTCTTACCCGTATCATTACCGAAAGAGTTCGGTATCAATGCATCCAGTCCTTTTCCTAATCCCCTTGCCGCCATACTTTGATCTCCTTTTATTTTCCAATCACTTCGTCCGCCAGCATCATATATGCTTCGGCACCAGCAGATTTTGCATCATACAAATTAATAGGCATACCATAGCTTGGTGCTTCGGCGAGTCTTATATTTCTTGGAATCAATGTTTTAAAAACTTTTTGATTTAAATGACTCTTTACGTTTTCTACTACTTGCATGGAAAGATTGGTTCGGGAATCATACATAGTGAAAACGACACCTTCCATTTCTAAATCCGGATTTAATCTTTCTTTTACAAGATTTACTGTATGAATTAACTGGCTCAGTCCTTCCAAAGCATAATATTCGCATTGGATTGGAACCAAAACCGTATCTGCTGTTGTCATGGCATTAATAGTCAGCATATTCAAAGAAGGGGGACAGTCAATAATTATGAAATCATAGCTATCTTTTACCCACTCGACTTCTCTCTTTAATATGAATTCTTTTCTGTCAATCCCTATTAACTCGATTTCAGCTGCCGCCAAATTAACATTGGAGGGAATTACGGAAACATCTGGAATCACATTATTTATAATACATTCTTTTATAGAACATTCACTCAAGATCAATTCATAAATGGTGTTATCCAAATCATTCTTTTCAATTCCAAATCCACTTGTTGTATTTCCCTGGGGATCTGTATCAATTACCAAAACCTTTTTATTTTTCGAAGCCAAAGCTGCTGATAAATTTATTGAAGTAGTAGTTTTTCCTACCCCGCCCTTTTGATTTGCAATTGCTATTACTCTTCCCATAAATTTAAATATCCTCCCTTGTTTTTCTTATTGATTATATCACTTATTATTTTCATATTCCAGTAAAAAAATATGGTTATTATTTAAAACAAACTATACATGATGACTATGTTTCACGACTTTTTTAGAACAAAAAAATGTTTCACGTTATGACTCACAATATTTTGTGTGTCAATGTTTCACGTGAAACATTATCTTGTATATTTGTCATTCCGCAATAAATGTTTCACGTGAAACATTTATGTGAAAGTCAACAACCCCGCTGCAAGCAACGAGGCATCAAGCTTGCAGCGCTGCAGAGCAGCGGGGTATGTGACCCTTGTGGCATTCGCCAAATGTCTGCTTCGCAGCCGCTTGGCTCATTGCTCGCAGGAATCAATACAAATTAATTAAATTATTTCTGATTGCAAATACTGCAGCCTGTGTTCGGTCAGAAACATCAATTTTCTTAAAAATATTAGAAATATGATTTTTTACCGTTCTCTCGCTGATATCAAGATTATTAGCTATTTCCTTGTTAAACATACCGCTTGCAACCTGCGTCAATATTTCCATTTCACGTTTCGTCAATGCTTCTAATTTTTCTTTATCAATATCTCTTACAACAAGTCTGGACTTTAAGGCAGGAATCAGACTAGGCTGAATATAGGGATTATTTTCCATAATACATTGAATTGCATTTTTTAATTCCGCCGAACCAGAATCCTTTAAGATATAACCGCTTGCTCCTATATCAATAGCTTTTACCAAATATTCGATTTCACTATGAACAGTTAAAACCAATACTTTAACAGGATTGTTCTGCTCTTTTAATTTTTCCAACACTTCAATTCCGTTCATTTGCGGCATATCAATGTCTAATAATAAAATATCAGGTTTTACGCCTTCTATTTTTTCAAGGCATTCCAATCCATCACTGGCCTGCTCAATCACCTCAATACTTTTATCGAACTCAAGTAATTTTTTAATTCCCTCCCTCATCATAATATGATCATCTACAATCATTACCTTTATTACTTTACTACCCATAACAATTCATCCCCTGTTTTCAAACAAAACTAGTTAGCCTTAAGTGGAAGAGGAACAGAAATATTTATTTTTGTTCCATAATGAAGCCTGGAATCTATTTTTATCTTACCTCCTAACAGATAAATTCTCTCATATAAAACACAAATTCCAAAATGCTTATTATCCTTTATATTTAATACATCATCCAACACAAAGCCTTTTCCATTGTCATTGACATCAATTAAAACAGACTTTTCTTCCTTTTTTATAAAAAGCTCGATTCTGTCCGCATCCGAATGCTTCATGGCGTTTATGACAGACTCCTGTATAATTCTATAAACGGTCACTAAAAATAAAGTAAAAACATCTCTTTTATCCTGATCAATCAAATCATAACTGATTTCATCAATTTTATAAATAAATTCACAATTAAAATATTGCTGTTTAATGTCTTCCGCAAAATTTTCCATACACTGTTTAAAGCCCAAATCATCAAATGACATTGGACGCAAATTGAATATGGTATCTCTTATTTCATTTATAATTTGCTTTAGATTTTGGGAACAAGAAGACAACTCTAACTTAGCACGCACACTGTCCTGATCAATAAACATTGAACTTAATTCCAGCATGTGCACCAAATGAGCTAAACCCTGTAAAGAAGAATCATGCAATTCTCTTGAAATTCTAACCCTTTCTTTTTCCTGTATATCCAAAATAGCAAGATGCATACGCTCATCTACGCTTTGATTTTCTTTAATCAAATATACAATATTGTCAAGCTGTTTTTCTAATTTGTTAAGCTTTTGATGGTAATCCTCGTTTTCCAGTTCGAGTTTCCTTATCTCATCTCTGTTATTATCAATTTTTTCCTTATATAAACTTTCCACACTTCTCGGAGAAAAAACTTTAAAATCAGATTCTTCACTATTTCGAATCGAATCTATAAAAACATTTATTTCTTCTATTCTATCTAAATTTTTCTTTAAACCATCATTTAAAATCTTTTGATCCTGAAGGCTATCTTCGTATAATTCTTCTAAGATTGACAGTTTGTCTTCCTTCATTTACTTAAAACCCTCATATTAAAAAACAATTACCTAAATATATAATATAACAAAAATTCCAATTTTTAAAGCAAAAATTATAAAAACATTGGTTCTTTTTGTGGAATTCCTGCTTTTCTTGGATATCTTTCCGGAGTATTCTTAACTTTTCGAATAAGAAATAAATTTCTGTATATATCAGTATCAGGTAAATAAAATTCCTCCCTTTTTTCGCACTTTCCCCCAAGAACAACAATCGCTTTTTTTGAGTGCTCATACTCCTCAGTCACTTTTTCCGATTTATAGGAAACAAAGCATCCCCCCTTTTTTACAAATGGCAGACAATATTCTGACAGCGTGGATAAATTAGCAACCGCTCTGGAAACACATAGATCATACTTCTCGCGATATTGCCTATCTCTCGCACAATCCTCTGCGCGTCCGTGAACTGTGTCAACATTCTTTAAATTAAGTCTGCCAATCACCTCATTCAAAAAATTGATTCTTTTATTCAGGGAATCAAGCAGCAGGATCTTCAGATGAGGAAAAATAATTTTTAATGGTATTCCTGGAAATCCCGCTCCCGTTCCCACATCAATAATTGTATACTGCTCACTTTCCAAATCAGGAAGTATCTTAATCAACGAAACACTGTCCAGAAAATGCTTTCTGACCACTTCGTCAAACTGTGTGATTGCGGTTAAATTCATAAAGGAATTCCATTCCACAAGAATTTCGTAATATTTTATAAATTGATCAATTTGTCCGGTTCCTGCATCTAAACCAAAACTTCTAAGTCCCTCCGAAAGAAAAATTGTATTATAGCCGCTCACTATTGTTCTCCCTTCTTCTGTTAAACTGTTCCAAATAAATCATCAGCACAGAAACATCCGCCGGAGAAACACCCGAAATCCTGGATGCCTGCCCTATGGAGACAGGATGAAAAACCTTTAGCTTCTGCCTTGCCTCAATTCGAAGACTGGGAACATCATCATAATTTAAATTTTCAGGAATCCTCCTTTTTTCCATTTTTTTAAACTGTTCTACCTGACGGATCTGCCGTTCAATATACCCTTCGTATTTAATTTCAATCTCCACCTGTTCAATCACATCCTGAGCAAGAGGTTTTCTACCGGGATCAATCTCTCCCAAAAGCTCATAAGTAAGCTCCGGTCTGCATATTAATTCCGCCAGATTTACGGCTGTCTTTAAAGTCGAACTCCCGTTTTTTTCAAGAAATTCCTGATTCTTTCTGGAAGCTCCGATTATAACATTTTTTAAACGCTGAATTTCCGTTTCTATCTGCGATTTCTTTTTCAACACCGCCTCATATTGCTGCTTTGTAACCAGACCCGCAAGATAGCCTTTTTCACGGAGCCTCAGATCCGCATTGTCCTGACGAAGTAAAAGACGGTATTCAGCTCTTGATGTCATCATCCGATAAGGCTCAAAATTATCCTTTGTCACAAGATCATCAATTAATACACCAATATAAGCCTCTGATCTGTCAAGAATCATCTCTTCTTTTCCAAGAATAAAGCAGGAAGCATTTATTCCCGCAACCAGTCCCTGTGCCGCCGCCTCCTCATAACCGCTGCTTCCGTTAAACTGCCCGCCGCTGTACAGGCCTTCCACATCCTTAAATCCAAGAGTGGGATAGAGCTGCCTGGGGTTTATACAATCATATTCAATCGCATAAGCATTGCGCACAATCTTGCAATTTTCTAGTCCGGGAACCGTTCTGTACATGGAAAGCTGCACATCTTCCGGAAGAGAAGAGGACATGCCTCCCACATACATTTCATTTGTATGAAGACCTTCAGGCTCTATAAAAACCTGATGTCTTTCCTTATTGGAAAATTTGACCACCTTGTCTTCAATAGAAGGACAATATCTCGGCCCCGTTCCCTCGATAACCCCTGCATAAATTGGCGAACGGTCAAGATTATTCCTTATAATATCATGCGTATCCTTATTCGTATAAGTCAGATAACAGGACACCTGTTCAATCTGAACATCCTCAGGATCTGTTGAAAAAGAAAAAGGAACGATTCTTTCATCTCCCCTCTGCTCCTCCATTTTAGAAAAATCAATACTTCTCTTATCCATACGGGCAGGAGTACCTGTTTTAAACCTTCTCATCTCGATTCCCATTTTTAAAAGAGATTCCGACAGATGATTGGCTGCCTGAAGACCGTTCGGACCCGTATAGGTAATCGCCTCTCCGCACAGACATCTCGCCTTGAGATAGGTTCCCGTACATAGAATTACGGCCTTTGATTCATATATGGCGCCTGTAAAAGTTTTAACTCCGACCATTTTTTTTGTACAGTTTCCGGAAGAATGGGAAATATCCTTCCACAGCAACTCACATACCTCGGCCTGCTTGATTGTGAGATGCTCCTGATTTTCCAAAACCTTTCTCATGGCACGGCTGTACTGCGCCTTATCAGCCTGAGCCCTGAGAGAATGGACGGCTGGCCCTTTGGAAACATTAAGCATTTTGGACTGGATAAATGTCTTGTCAATAATTTTTCCCATTTCTCCGCCCAGTGCGTCAATCTCTCTCACAAGATGTCCCTTGGAGGAACCGCCTATATTGGGATTACAGGGCATCAGAGCAATGCTGTCAACGCTCACGGTAAATATAATCGTCTCCAATCCAAGCCGGGAGCAGGCCAGCGCCGCTTCACATCCGGCATGACCTGCTCCTATTACGCATACATCTACTTTTTCCTTTATACCCAAATAATCAGACATAAGAATACCTCATTATTTTCCCATGCAAAACTCGGAAAATATTTTATTGATCAGATCATCCTCCACTTCCACACCGAGTATGGATCCAAGAGAAGAGTAAGCGCTCATCAGGTCAATGGAATAAAAATCCTCAGGCATGCCTTTATCAATACTTTTCTTCACCTGTTCCAAACTCTCAAGAGCTTCTGCAAGACATTCCCTGTGTCTCAAATTTGTGATCATAACCTCATCTTGATTACATATTTTTCCATCAAAGAACATTCTCTCTATCTCTTTCTCAAATTCATCAATCCCTGTATGTTTCCGTGTAGAAGTCTTGATAATAACCGTATCTTCTTTCATTCTGCTTCTCAAATCATTTTCCTCAACCCGGGATTCCAGATCTGTTTTATTCAAAAGAACGATTACTTTCTTGTCCTCAATTAATTTCAAAATTTCAAAATCATTCTCATTCAGTTCCACGGAGGAATCCGCCACATAAACAATAAGGTCGGCATCCCTAGCGGTTTTCTTCGCTTTCTCCACGCCTATCTTCTCCACGATGTCTTCCGTAAACCTGATTCCGGCCGTATCGATTATATTTAAACTGATCCCGTTCAGACTAATGCATTGCTCGAGCACATCTCTGGTAGTGCCCGCCACATCCGTGACAATTGCCTTATCCTCTCCCACAAGAATATTTAAAAGAGAGGACTTTCCAACATTTGGCTTCCCTATAATAACAGTGTTGATCCCTTCCTTCAATAATTTGCCTTTTTCAAAAGAAGAAATAAGCGTATTTATGCTTCCTGTCAAAAAATCAATCTTCTCTGAAAGCTCTGAGGAATGATGATCAAAGCTGTAATGCTCCGGATCATCCAGTACGGATTCGATATAGGCTATTTCATACAATATACTTCCTCGTAAGTCAATTATTTTTTCTGACAGACTTCCTTTCAACTGCCTCAATGAGTTTGTCAGAGACCTTTCGCTTTCAGCGGAAATAACATCCATCACGGCCTCCGCTTCCGAAAGATTAATTCTTCCATTTAAAAAAGCCCTTTTTGTAAATTCCCCGGGCTCCGCCAGCCTTGCTCCCTGCCTGATTACCAGCTCCAAAACACGATTCATGATCAAACTGTTTCCATGACAGTTGATTTCCACCGTATCTTCTGCGGTATAGCTTCTTGGTTCTTTCATGACGGAAACCATTACTTCATCAACAAGAGCATTTCCGTCAAAAAGAAAGCCATAGTGAATCGTATGACTTTTAACATCTGACAGATGAAGTTTTTTATCAGCGGGTCTGAAAATTGCGGACGCAATCGAAAGAGCATCCTTTCCGCTGATTCTTATAATTCCTATACCGGAATGACCCATTCCCGTTGCAACGGCTGCAATTGTATCCGATCTCATAGCCACTCCCTGTTATTTAACAAACGGGCATCACGCAAGCGGGATGCCCTTAATATCTTACCTTATTATCTTTTTAATGTAACCACAACTCTTCTGTAAGGCTCATCCCCTTCGCTGTGTGTTGTAACATATTTATCCCCCTGCAGAGCGGAATGAATAATTCTTCTCTCATAAGGATTCATTGGCTCAAGGGATACCGGCCTCTTCGTTCTCTTCACCTTGTAAGCAATATTCTTTGCCAGATTTTCAAGAGTTTCCTTTCTTCTCTTCCTGTAATTCTCCGTATCAACCTTAACCCGGATGTATTCCTCCACATCTTTATTAACGACAAGGGATACAAGATACTGAAGGGAATCCAGGGTCTGTCCTCTCTTTCCAATCAAAACCCCCATTTCATCACCGCTCAGATCAATGTCAATATCCCTGTTCTCCTCATCATACTTGACATCAATCACGACCGTGAGATCCATGGCATCAAAAACATCTCTTAAAAAGTCTTTTGCCTTATCCGCAACAGAGGATTTTACCTTTGCCCTTATAACAGCAGGTTTCGCTCCAATTCCCAAAAATCCGGAAGATCCTTCCTCTACTACGACATAGTCAAGCTTGTCGCTTGTCACTGTAAATTTCTGACAGGCCTCCGTTATCGCATCATCAACCGTTTTAGCTGAAAAATCCATATAATCCATTCTTATACCCCCTGCTACCTATTTATTGTTTTTTTCATTATACTGCTTTACCATATTTGCCTTGGCTGCAATACTGCCCGGTTTTGCGTTCTTATTATAATACTCCGTAGACTTCTTCATTGCCTCGTCTTTTTCCTCCTGAGTGAGAGGCCTTGCACCCGCCCTGTCGCTCAGGGATTTGCCTTTTGGAGCGGCATTTACATTTCTCGTGCTGATTGTGGCATTTCGGTTGACTGTCTTTGGATCAATTCCTGCCTTTTCAAGCTTCTTAATCCTCTTGGATTCGTTCTTCTTGATGACCTCGTCAATATCCATCTTATCAATATGTTTATTGATAACCACCTGCTGAATACTTCTCACAACGGAACCTGCAATCCAGTACAGACCCATACCTGCAGGAAGCGTATAGCAGAAAAACGCAGACATAATAGGCATCACCGCATTCATTGTCTTCATGGACTGCGCCATCGAACTCTGCTGATCATTCTGGGAAGAAGGATTATCCGCCTGAGGCATGAGTTTTGTGTTGATCCACTGCGTCACTGCGGAGAGAACCGGAATAATAAATGCGACGATAATTGCAAGCCACTTGATTCCATCCTCCGCATTCCACGCCTGAGTCACCATATAAGAAGGAGAATTTCCTATATTAATACCAAGAAAATTATTGTAAGTATCGATAAGACCCCTGGTTGTCCCATTACTCAAAATAAGATTACCTTCATAAGTGAGCTGAGACATATCATAATGCTCAGACATTACATTCATATCTGAGGAGGACAGCTTATTGAGAACATCAATAATACCGTTTGTCAGGTTCAGCTCTAGGTTCTTGCTGTACATTCTCACAGCCGTCACCACATTATTCAGCTCTGAATTTCTCAAAAACTCGCCGTTATCCACGGATATAATCTTTTCCGCCAGTACGCGGAACGTATCTGCAATTCTGGTAACGTATCCTGGCATGGAATAAATGACACGATACAAGGCGAATAAAATAGGCATCTGAATTAAGAGCTGCACGCAGCTTCCCGTAGGGGATACGCCGTATTTTGCATACACGGCCTGCTGCTCCGCATTCATCTGCATCATGGAATCGTTATCTTTTTTGTTTTTATATTTCGCCTGAATCGCCTGAAGCTCCGGGTTCATCTTTGCAGAGAGCTTTGAAAACTTCTGCTGCTTAATTGTGAGAGGCATCATCAAAAGATAGATAACAATTGTAAACAAAATAATAGACAAACCTATATTGGGAATGCCGATCAGGTTCAGAAAAGAAAAGATACCTTCCATCAGATAACCCAGAATCTTTGCGATAGGCCCAATAATTTTGCCATCATATGGAGTTAAAATAATTCCCGACAATATTTGTTTCCTCCTGGTCTTAGTTCGTAAAGCTTACTTCCTATAAAAAATACGCTCACGGAACAGGATCATATCCTCCCCTGGAAAAAGGATTGCATCTTATGATTCTCCAGAGAGCAAGAAAACCTCCGCGAATGGCTCCATATTTTTCCACCGCCTCAAGACCGTACTCTGAGCAGGTAGGAAAATATGGACATTTTGTTCGCTTCATTGGAGAAATGTATTTTCTATAGAATTTAATTAAAAAAATAAATAATTTCTTCATCTGATTTCTAAATGCTCCACCATTCTTCTTATGATTCATAAAAAAATATTTTTATTATATGATGAAGCTTTGCAAGATGTAATAATGCGCTCTCCATCTCCTGATATGAAACAGAGGCTGCGCTCTTTCTGGCTATGACTACTATATCTAAACCACTATTAAATATATTTTCATGTAGTCTGTAACTTTCTCTTATCAATCTTGTGATTCTGTGCCGTACAACACTGTTTCCCACTTTTTTGCTTACGCAGATTCCCAGCCTGTTTTTCTCTGAGTTATTTTCCACAAGATACATAACCATATATTTATTTGCATAGGATTTGCCTTCCCTGTACACATGCTGGAACTGGTAATTTTTTTTCAGCGATTCGGAAAACTGCATTAAGATAGACCTCCGTTGAAAAAAGGCCACATAATGCGGCCTATGCTGATAATCTCTTTCTTCCTTTTGCTCTTCTTGCTGCCAAAACCTTTCTTCCGGAAGCAGTGCTCATTCTCTTTCTAAATCCATGAACCTTGGATCTCTTCCTCGTATTAGGCTGGAAAGTCATCTTCATATTCTAAACACCTCCTTTACTGAACCTTAATCTATTATAAGGCAGGCAAATATTAAAATACCCTTTTGTGGAAAATACCATTAAAATTATATAGGATTAATGTGGTTCCGTCAAGGAAAAGTACTTATTTTCTGGACAAACTTTTAAATAAATTACTGTTGTCAACAGTTATCCACAATATGTGTATAATTTGTGGATAAATTTGAGGATAAGATCCGCTCTGTATTCAAAATAATACATTTGAAATTTTACCTCGTTTATATTAAAATATAATCGAGATATTTTGTTTGTCAAATGTTATTGGGGGTCCTATAATGGATTTTATTAAAGAAAGCTGGGATTTGATCAAGGAAACTCTGAGAAATGAATATTCCCTTTCCGACATTTCCTATAATACATGGGTAAAACCGCTTAATTATTATAAAGTAGAAAATGATGTGGTGACCATCGTCATTCCATCGGATCAGGCTCATGCCCTTAAATATATCACCACCAAATTTAAAAGCTATTTCCAGGTAACCATTTCCGAGATGATGGATCACACTTATGATATATCCTTTATCCTTGAATCCGACATAAGAAGTGATGAAACGTCAAATCACGCAGTGCCAAACAGCATAACTCATGAAAGGGCAAATCTGAATTCCAAATACAGATTTGATACTTTTGTTGTCGGCAACAACAACAAGTTTGCACACTCCGCTTCCCTTGCGGTAGCGGAAGCTCCGGGAGAAACCTACAATCCTCTCTATTTATACGGAGGAGCCGGTCTTGGCAAAACCCATCTGATGCATTCCATCGGTCATTTTATCCTGAATCAAAATCCGGATAAAAAGGTTCTCTATGCAACCTCGGAGCAGTTTACCAACGAGGTTATCGAATCCATACGAAGCGGTAATGCGGCCAATATGAATAAATTCAGGGAAAAATACCGGACTGTGGACGTTCTTCTCATTGACGACGTACAGTTTATAATAGGAAAGGAAAGTACGCAGGAAGAGTTTTTCCACACCTTCAACGTACTTCATTCGGCCGGAAAGCAGATCATCCTCTCCTCAGACAAGCCGCCAAAGGAAATGGAAACCCTGGAGGAGCGTTTCCGCTCTCGGTTTGAGTGGGGCCTGATTGCGGACATACAGCCGCCGGATTATGAGACAAGGATGGCGATTCTCAAAAAAAATGCGGAAAATTATTCGAGAGAAATCAACGAGGATATCTTTAAATACATAGCGACAAACATCAAATCGAATATAAGGGAGCTTGAGGGCGCCTACAATAAAGTAATCGCTTTTTCAAAATTAAATAATGTGGAAATCACCCTGGATAATGTGGAGGAAGCTCTCAAGGATATTATTTCTCCAAATGCAAAGAGACAGATCACTCCCAAAATCATTATCGATATCGTTGCGGATCATTTTGGAATCACCTATGAAGACATTATATCAAAGCGCCGAAATTCCGAACTGGTGCAGCCAAGGCAGATCTGTATGTATCTCTGCCGCAAGCTGACAGACGAATCGCTGCAAAGTATAGGAAAAGCTCTCGGAAAAAAGGATCATACCACGGTTATCCACGGAATTGACAAAATTACCGAAGAAATTCAGACAAACAATGAAATAAAGAACAGGATTGACATTATAATGAAAAAAATTAATCCTTCTTAAAAAGGGACTTTAAAAAAAAATGTGAATAAATGAAAGGTTGTCCTCATTATAATTTTTTTTATCCCCATGCTTTTCATTCCATTTTTTATTGAAAAATAGTATAATATAGAGGTTATACACATATCAACACCTATTACTATATTTATTACTTATTATCTTATATATAAATATAAGGGCGTATCCGTCTCAGTTTGTCCGCACAAAGAATAAAGAAAGGAAGTTATCAGCAGATGAAATTAGTATGCAGCAAATTAAATTTGTTAAACGGAGTCAATATCGTATCAAAAGCGGTTCCAAGCAAAACCACAATGTCCATCCTTCAGTGCATCATGATTGATGCCACAAATAATAAAATAAAGCTGATCGCAAATGACATGGAGCTTGGGATCGAGACATTGATAGAAGGAGATATTGTTGAAAAAGGACAGATTGCCCTGGATGCTAAAATTTTTCTGGAAATCGTAAGAAAGCTTCCTGACAATGATGTTACGATACTGACAGACAATTCCCTTAAAACGGTTATATCCTGTGAGAAGGCAAAGTTTACGATCATAGGAAAATCAGGGGAGGATTTCTCCTATCTTCCGTCAATTGAAAGAATTGATTCCGTAATCATGTCTCAGTTTACGCTGAAGGAAGTGATCAGACAGACTATTTTTTCAATTGCTGACAATGACAACAACAAGCTGATGACGGGCGAGCTTTTTGAAATAAACGGCGATACGCTGAAGGTGGTTTCCCTGGACGGCCACAGAATTTCCATCCGAAAGATTGATCTCAAAAATATTTATCCTTCCAGAAAAGTGGTTGTTCCTGGAAAAACACTGAACGAGATCAGCAAAATCCTTCCCGGTGACGCGGACGAGGATGTTTCCATCTTCTTCACGGGAAAGCATGTGGTATTTGAATTTGATAAGACGACAGTGGTATCAAGGCTCATCGAAGGAGAGTATTTTCGGATTGATCAGATGCTTTCAAGCGATTATGAAACAAAGGTAACGGTCAATAAGAGGGAACTTCTCGAATGTATCGACAGAGCCACGCTGCTTATCAAGGAAGGGGATAAAAAACCCATTATCATTAACATAATGGATGATGTGATGGAACTAAAAATTAACTCCACCATTGGAAGCATGAACGAGGATATCGATATTTCCAAGCAGGGAAAGGATTTGATGATCGGATTCAATCCGAAATTTATGATTGACGCTCTTAAGGTGATCGACGACGAGGAGATTGATATTTATCTTGTTAACCCGAAGGCTCCCTGCTTTATCAGAAATATTCAGGAAAAATATATTTATCTGATTCTTCCGGTAAATTTTACAACCGTTTCCTAGTGCATTTGCATGGTGATATATGGTATATTGGAGGAAAAAAATGGAAATAATAAATTTGAAGGACGATTTTATTAAGCTTGGGCAGGCGCTCAAAGCAGCCGGCCTTTCCGATTCCGGCCTGGACGCCAAAATTGCGATTCAGAACGGTCTTGTAACGGTAAACGGCGAGACAGTGCTTCAGAGAGGGAAAAAGCTGGTAAACGGTGATATGGTTGCGTATAACGGGGAGACCATAAAAATCACAAAAGGTATGAATATCAATGATTATTAAATCACTTGAACTGGCTGACTTCAGAAATTACCAAAATGCGAAGATCAGTTTTGACAAAGGGACGAATATCCTTTATGGGGATAACGCCCAGGGCAAGACAAATATCCTGGAAGCCATCTATGTTTCGGCAACTACAAAGTCCCATAAAGGAAGCAAGGACAGGGAAATTATAAATTTTGAGAAAGAGGAAGCGCATATCAGAACTTATCTTCTGAAGGAGGAAGTGGAGATTAAGGTAGATATGCATCTCCGCAAAAACAAGTCAAAGGGGATTGCTATTGACGGTCAGAAAATTAAAAAGGCGGCCGATCTGATGGGTCTTTTGAATGTTGTTTTTTTCTCCCCGGAGGATTTAAGCATTATCAAAAACGGTCCGGCTGAGAGACGGCATTTTGCCGATATGGAATTGTGTCAGCTTGACAGTTTTTATCTTTACAATCTGAATCATTACAACAAGATTATAAACCAGCGCAATAAACTGCTCAAGGACATGTATTTCAGGCCGGAATTAAAAGAGACGTTGAATATATGGGATTCCCAGCTTGTTTCCTTTGGAAGCAAGGTGATTGAGCGAAGGCAGGTATTTGCGACTCAGATCTGCGAAATTATTTATGATATACATAAAAGGCTGTCCGGAGGAAAGGAAGAGCTGGTTGTAAAATATGAACCTGATGTCTCGGTTGAGGATTTTGAAAAAACCATAAGTTTAAATCAGGAAAGGGATATCAAACTCAAACAGAGCACGACAGGCCCGCACAGGGATGATTTTTCTTTTCTTGTAAACGGAATCGATATCCGTAAATACGGTTCCCAGGGTCAGCAGAGAACGGCGGCCCTTTCTCTTAAATTATCGGAGATCGAGCTGGTGAAAAAGATAAGCAGGGATGTTCCGGTTCTTTTGCTTGATGATGTTTTGTCAGAGCTTGACAGCAACAGGCAGAACTATCTTTTAAACAGTATCGGGAATATACAGACGATTATAACCTGTACGGGTCTGGACGAATTTATAAATAACAGATTTGAAATTAATAAAATTTTTAAAATCATAAATGGAAATATTATTTGTGAGAATTAGTCATCTTGGAGCAGCATAAGTTTGCAGGCTGAGAGAAAGGCATGGTTAGCGGCATGAACAACGAATTTGAATATGGAGCAGATCAGATCCAGATATTGGAAGGACTCGAGGCGGTACGTAAAAGGCCTGGAATGTATATAGGAACCACGTCAAGCAGAGGGCTTCACCATCTTGTTTACGAGATTGTGGACAATTCTGTGGACGAGGCTCTTGCAGGCTTTTGCGATACTATACAGGTTTTTATCAACGAGGATAATTCGATTACGGTAATCGATAATGGAAGAGGAATTCCCGTGGGGATCAATCACAAGGCAGGACTTCCTGCAGTTGAAGTTGTTTTTACCATTCTTCATGCAGGCGGCAAGTTTGGCGGCGGGGGATATAAGGTTTCAGGAGGCCTCCACGGAGTGGGAGCTTCGGTTGTAAACGCTCTTTCACAATGGCTTGAAGTTGAAATTTATCAGGATGGCAAGATTCATAAGCAGAGATATGAGAAAGGCCAGGTATGTTATCCTCTCAAGGTGATCGGAGAATGCGAGAAGGAAAAAACCGGAACGAAGATTACCTTTATTCCGGATAAAACGATTTTTCAGGAAACCACGGTATTTGAATTTGACGTGTTAAAGCAGCGCCTTCGGGAAATGGCTTTTCTCACCAAGGGTCTTAAGATCGTCCTGACGGATCTGCGGGTGGAGCCGGACAGCAAGCCTGTCGTGCGGGAATTCCACTACGAAGGCGGTATCAAGGAGTTTGTTACGTACCTGAACAGGAGCAAAACCCCTCTTTACAATGAGATCATGTATTTTGAGGGAAGCAAAAACAATGTCTATGTGGAAGTTGCCATGCAGCACAATGATTCCTACACGGAGAGCTCCTACAGCTTTGTCAATAATATCAATACGCCGGAGGGCGGAACTCATCTGGTAGGTTTTCGCAATGCCCTTACCAAGACCTTTAACGATTATGCAAGAAGCAATAAGCTTCTTAAGGAAAGCGAGGCCAATCTGACCGGAGAGGACATCAGGGAGGGGCTTACCGCAATTGTGAGTGTGAAAATAGAGGATCCACAGTTTGAAGGTCAGACGAAACAGAAGCTTGGAACCTCGGAGGCAAGGAGCGCGGTGGACGGAATTGTCAGTGAGCAGCTTACTTATTTTCTGGAACAGAATCCAACTGTGGCAAAGCTGATCTGTGAGAAATCCATTCTCGCCCAGAGAGCGAGGGACGCCGCAAGAAAGGCGAGAGACCTGACAAGAAGGAAGACGGCTCTCGAGGGAATGAGCCTTCCAGGAAAGCTTGCGGACTGCTCCGACAAGGATCCCGCAAACTGTGAGATTTATATTGTGGAGGGCGATTCCGCAGGGGGAAGCGCCAAGACGGCACGAAGCCGGGCCACCCAGGCAATCCTTCCGCTGCGTGGAAAGATTCTCAATGTGGAGAAGGCAAGGCTGGACAAGATTTACGGCAATGCGGAGATCAAGGCCATGATTACAGCGTTCGGAACGGGAATTCATGAGGATTTCGATATCAGCAAGCTGCGGTATCACAAGATTATTCTTATGACGGATGCGGATGTGGACGGCGCCCATATCGCCACTTTGCTCCTTACGTTTATTTACCGTTTTATGCCGGATCTGATCAAAGAGGGATATGTGTATATGGCGCAGCCTCCTCTTTATAAGCTGGAAAAGAATAAAAAAGTGTGGTATGCCTACAGTGACGAAGAACTGAACAAAATTCTGGCCGAGGTTGGACGCGACCAGAACAATAAGATTCAGAGATATAAGGGGCTTGGCGAAATGGATCCAGAACAGCTCTGGGAGACCACCATGGATCCGGAGAGAAGAGTCCTTCTTCGCGTTACCATGAACGAGGAGGCGGAATCGGAGATCGACCTGACCTTTACCACTCTGATGGGGGATAAGGTGGAGCCAAGGCGTGAATTTATAGAAGAAAACGCAAGATTTGTAAAGAATCTTGATATTTAAGTATGGGAGTAAAGATGGAAGATAATATTTTTGATAAAATTCATGACGTGGATTTGAAAAAAACCATGGAAACCTCTTATATCGATTATGCAATGAGCGTGATTGCATCCCGTGCGCTTCCTGATGTGAGAGACGGGCTGAAGCCGGTGCAGAGAAGAGTTCTCTATTCCATGATTGAGCTGAATAACGGACCGGATAAACCTCACAGAAAAAGCGCCCGTATCGTCGGTGATACCATGGGTAAATATCATCCGCATGGAGACAGTTCCATTTACGGGTCTCTGGTAAATATGGCCCAGCCCTGGTCCATGCGCCATGTTCTGGTGGACGGCCATGGAAACTTCGGTTCCGTGGACGGAGACGGAGCGGCGGCCATGCGTTACACGGAAGCGCGTCTGAGCAAGATTTCCATGGAGCTTCTTGCGGACATCAATAAGGATACGGTTGACTTTGTTCCCAACTTTGACGAGACAGAAAAGGAGCCCAGTGTTCTTCCAAGCCGTTTTCCAAATCTTCTTGTAAACGGAACCACGGGGATTGCCGTTGGCATGGCCACCAATATTCCTCCCCATAATCTTCGGGAGGTGATAGAGGCTGTCATTAAAATTATTGACAACCGGATCACGGAGAACAGGGATACGGAGATTGACGAGATATTGCCGATCGTGAAAGCGCCTGACTTTCCCACCGGGGGAATTATACTGGGAACAAGGGGAAGCGAGCAGGCTTACCGAACCGGAAGGGGAAAGGTAAGAGTAAGGGCTGTCACCAATATTGAGACCATGGCAAACGGTAAGTCCCGTATTATCGTGACGGAGCTTCCGTATATGGTAAACAAGGCGAACATGATATTGAAGATCGCCGAGCTTGTCAAGACAAAAAAGATCGACGGTATCACGGATCTGAGGGATGAATCGGACAGAGAAGGCATGCGTGTGGTGATCGAGCTGAGGCGCGATGCCAATGCAAACGTGATCATGAACCAGCTTTACAAGCATACGCAGATGCAGGATACCTTCGGTATCATCATGCTTGCCCTTGTGAATAACGAACCGAAGGTCATGAATCTTCTTGAAATGCTGAGGTATTACATAAAGCATCAGGAGGAGGTTGTTACCAGGCGAACCAGGTATGATCTCAACAAGGCGGAGGAGAGAGACCATATTTTACAGGGACTGCTCATAGCGCTTGATCATATCGACGAGGTCATTCAGATTATAAGAAGCAGCCAGAACACGCAGATTGCAAAGGAAAGGCTGATGGAGCGCTTCGGCCTCTCCGAAGCGCAGTCCCAGGCGATCGTTGATATGCGTCTTCGGGCTCTCACCGGTCTGGAAAGAGAAAAGATTGAGAACGAGCATAAAGAGCTTCTTGTGAAAATTGCAGAGCTTAAGGCGATCCTTGCAGACGAGAAGCTGCTTCTTGGCGTGATACGGACCGAGATCAAGGAGATTTCCGATAAATACGGAGACGACAGGAGAAGCGTAATAGGTTTTGACGAATATGATATTTCCATGGAGGATATGATCCCCAAGGATAATACCATCATAGCCATGACAAATCTCGGATATGTGAAACGCATGACCATAGACAATTTTAAATCCCAGAACAGAGGCGGCAAGGGGATCAAGGGTATGCAGACTCTCGAGGAGGACTTTATCGAGGATCTTCTCATGACGACTACCCACCATTATCTGATGTTTTTTACCAATTACGGAAGAGTTTACAGGTTAAAGGCCTACGAGATCCCGGAGGCTTCCAGGACCTCGAGGGGAACGGCTATCATCAATCTTCTCCAGCTCAATCCGGGCGAAAAGATAACGGCTATAATGCCCGTAAAGGATTTTGAGGAAAACAAAAATTTCTTTATGATTACCAAAAAGGGCATTGCCAAGAAGACCCATATTATGGAGTACAGCAATGTGCGCAAAAACGGTCTCGCCGCAATTAACTTAAAGGATGACGACGAGCTGATCGAGGTTAAGATCACGGATGAGAATACAGAGATCTTCCTTGTGACAAAGCAGGGAATGTGCATTCGTTTCAGGGAAACAGACGTGAGGGCTACCGGAAGAAATTCCATGGGAGTAATCGGAATGAATCTTTCGGATGATGATGAAATAGTTGGAATGCAGCTGGATCATCAGGGCGATTCTCTTCTTATCGTTTCGGAAAACGGTATGGGAAAGAGAACCTATCTGGAAGAGTTCACTGTGCAAAAGAGAGGCGGCAAGGGGGTAAAGTGTTATAAAATCACGGAAAAAACAGGATTCGTGGTAGGAGTTAAGGCTGTAGTTGACAGCAATGAAATTATGATGATCACCACGGGCGGCGTGATTATACAGCTTCGCATGGACGATATCTCCACTCTTGGAAGAATTACTTCCGGCGTCAAGATGATTAATCTGGACGAGGGTGTGAAGGTGGCCCAGATCGCAAAAGTGAGGGAAAAGGTTTCCAATGGGGACCAGGAATTTGAAAATCTGGATGACGCCATGGAGACGATTCCCGATGAGGAGATCACTCTTCCAAAGGAAGAAGAGGATGAATAAATGAGTGAGGAGATGGAAAATTTATCATGGAAACTTATGTGGTTTTGAAGGATCTGGCAATTATTATTATTGCTGCGAAGCTTTGTGGAATTCTGGCGAGGAAGCTGAAGGCTCCCCAAGTCGTTGGCGAGATTATTGCGGGCCTGATCATAGGGCCTAGTATACTGGGATGGGTCAGTCAATCGGATTTTCTGCTTCAGATGGCGGAAATCGGAGTAATCCTCCTAATGTTTTCCGCAGGACTTGAGACAGACCTGAAGGATTTGGTAAAAACCGGTCCCATAGCCGCCCTGATCGCCTGTGCGGGCGTGTTTATCCCCCTGATTATTGGCGCTTTGTATTACATGCTGTACTATGGAATGTCTCCCTGGGGATCGGAAGAATTTTACAAGGCGGTTTTTGTGGGAACCATTCTCACCGCCACTTCCGTAAGCATCACGGTGGAGGCGCTTAAGGAAATGGGAAAAATCAAGGGAAAGGTCGGAACCACGATTCTAAGCGCCGCCATTATCGATGACGTAATCGGAATCATTGTCCTTACCTTTGTGATTGGATTTAAAAATCCGGAATCAAAACCGATTACCGTTATCATCAACACGGTTTTGTTTTTCCTTTTTGCATTTCTGGTGGGCTATATTTCCTACCGGGTTTTTAAGGTTGTGGATAATAAATACCCCCATACCAGGAGGATTCCGATTGCCGCCATGGCTTTCTGCTTTCTCATGGCCTTTGCGGCGGAACGCTTTTTCGGAATTGCGGATATCACGGGCGCTTATGTGGCCGGCATTATTCTGTGCTCAATTCGGGATTCCAGTTACATAGAAAGAAAAGTGGATATTAATTCCTATATGCTTTTTGGTCCTGTTTTCTTTGCCAGCATTGGTCTGAAAACCAGTCTGGACAGCGTGACGGGAAGCATCATTCTGTTTTCCATTGGTTTTGTGCTGGTAGGTCTGATCAGCAAGATCATTGGCTGCGGATTGATGGCAAAGCTTTGTAAGTTCAATGGGAATGATTCCCTGAAAATCGGAGTGGGAATGATGACAAGAGGAGAGGTTGCCCTGATTGTGTCTCAGAAGGGACTTTCCGTAGGATTGCTGGAATCGGTATATTTCACGTCCGTAATTTTGCTGATTATTGTTTCATCCATCGCCACACCGATTATTCTAAAGCTTTTGTATTCGAAGGATAAACAAACCACCTGATATTGTTGAAAGAAATCCCGAAGGCTCCATCCGGAAAGTCTTCGGGATTTTTATAAGGATGATACTATGCTGGACGATAAGATAGAGCAAAGAGAATTGAAATATTACAGGCTGATGGAGGACTTAAAGGAAAAGATCCTGACAAGTGAGCTTAAGGCCGGGGATAAGCTTCCATCTGAAAATCAATTATCCCTGGAGTATCAGGTGAGCCGGCAGACGGTGCGAAAAGCTCTCTCCATTTTGGAAAACATGGGTTATATTTATGCTCAGCATGGAAAGGGAACTTTCTGTTCCGAACTGGTTCACAGAAGCAGAAATTCCAGAAATATTGCGGTGGTGATCACATACCCGTCCGATTACATTTTTCCCAGGGTGATTCAGGGGATTGATGCGGCCCTTGCCAAAAAGGGCTACAGCATTCTTCTAAAGAATACCAATAATTCACGGAGTCAGGAGGCAAGATATCTGGAAGAATTTCTACAGAAGGATATTGATGGCATTATCATAGAACCCAGCAAAAGCCAGATATACTGCAGGCATATGAACCTGTACCAGAAGCTGGAGGAATATAATATTCCCTATGTGTTTATTCAGGGATGCTTCGAGAAGATGAAGGGAAAACCGCAGGTTCTGATGGATGATTATAAGGGAAGTTATCTGATTACCAGATATCTGATTGAGAACGGGCACAGAAAAATTGCAGGCGTATTTAAGTCGGATGATATGCAGGGACAGAACAGACATAAGGGTTATGTGGCGGCACTGCAGGAGGCGGGAATTTTGTATGATCCTGAGAAAGTAGTATGGTTTTATACAGAAGACAGGAGAGTACACCCTTACGAGGGGATCAGGAATTTGATCAGCAAAGGTATTTTAATGGATGGGGTGGTCTGTTATAATGACCAGATTGCAGGAAAAGTGATACAGGCCCTTGAGGATGAAGGTCTTAAGGTTCCGGAGGATGTATCGGTGACCGGATATGATAACTCCTATATAGCCAGCAGCGGAGGAATCAGCCTGACCACCATCGTACACCCCCAGGAAAAGCTGGGGGAGATTGCGGCACAGCTTCTTCTTGATCTGATCCAGAACGGAGGGGAGACGGACAGAAAAAAAAGAATTTTGATTGAGCCTGAAATAATTATTGGAAATTCCTGCAGACAAAGATAATAATGTTTGAATATTCTGAAAAAACAACTTGTAAGGTGAAGCATACAAGTTATATCATTAAAGGTAATAACAGAAAGTTTCCCATTATTTTCAAGGAGGTATTTTGACATGCTGCAGAAAAAAAATTACAAGTTCTGGTTTTGTACGGGATCACAGGACTTGTATGGTGACGAGTGTTTAAGAAAAGTGGCGGAGCACTCGGTAAAGATTGTGGAATATTTGAACGGATCGGGCATCCTTCCCTATGAAGTTGTATGGAAACCCACTATGATCACAAATGAAATTATCCGCAGGACGTTTAACGAGGCGAATCTGGATGAGGAATGTGCGGGAGTGATCACCTGGATGCATACCTTTTCTCCGGCAAAGTCATGGATTCTGGGATTACAGGAATTCAGAAAGCCTCTTCTCCAGCTGCACACGCAGTTTAACGAAGAAATTCCCTACGATTCCATTGATATGGATTTTATGAATGAAAATCAATCCGCCCATGGCGACAGGGAATACGGTCATATCGTGAGCAGGATGCGTATTGAGAGAAAGATCGTGGCTGGACATTTCACGGATCCCGCAGTGATCGGAAGGATTGCGTCCTGGATGAGAACGGCCGTAGGCATCACGGAGAGCAGCCATATCCGCGTCATGCGGGTTGCGGACAATATGCGCAACGTGGCGGTTACGGAAGGAGACAAGGTGGAGGCGCAGATCAAGTTTGGCTGGGAGGTTGACGCTTACCCGGTAAATGAGATCGCAGAGAGTGTGGATGCGGTTTCCGCTTCTGATGTAAACGCCCTGGTGGACGAGTATTATGACAAGTATGAGATTCTTCTGGAGGGAAGGGATCCCGGGGAATTTAAAAAGCATGTCGCAGTTCAGGCGCAGATTGAGATCGGATTTGAGAGATTCCTGGAAGAAAAGAATTATCAGGCTATCGTTACTCATTTCGGAGATCTGGGCGGTTTGAAGCAGCTTCCCGGACTGGCTATCCAGAGATTGATGGAGAAAGGTTACGGATTCGGCGCCGAAGGCGACTGGAAAGTTGCCGCCATGGTGCGTCTGATGAAGATTATGACAGGTGATCTGAAGAATCCAAAGGGTACATCCATGCTGGAGGATTACACTTATAACCTTGTAAAGGGTAAGGAAGGAATTCTGGAGGCTCATATGCTTGAGATCTGTCCGTCTATTTCCGAGGGCCCTGTCAGCATCAAGTGCCAGCCTCTTACCATGGGCAACAGGGAGGATCCTGCCAGACTGGTATTTTCCTCCAAGGAAGGACCCGGAGTCGCCGTCTCCCTGATCGATCTTGGAAACCGGTTCCGGCTGATTATCAATGATGTGAACTGTAAGAAGGTGGAAAAGAACATGCCGAATCTTCCGGTTGCAAACTGCTTCTGGACTCCGGAGCCTGACATGTACACGGGATCGGAGGCATGGATTCTTGCAGGCGGCGCCCACCACACGGCATTTTCCTATGATCTTACTTCCGAGCAGATGGGTGACTGGGCAAACGCTATGGGAATTGAGGCCGTTTATATTGATAAGGATACAAAGATCCGCAGCTTTAAGAGGGATCTGATGCTGGGAGAATTATTTTACAGATAAATCTAAAATAAATGGAGGTATGGTATGGAAACAAAACAGGTAATTATGGAGGGGAAGACAGTTCTTGGTATTGAGTTTGGCTCGACCAGGATCAAGGCAGTGCTGATTGACGAGACAGGGGCGCCTCTGGCATCCGGAAGCTATGAATGGGAAAACCAGCTGGTAAACGGAATCTGGACCTATGACCTTGCGGATGTGTGGAAGGGTCTTGGCGAGTGTTATCAGGATCTGGTAAGGGATGTGAAAAAGCAGTATGACGCGGAGATCACAAAGATCGGTTCCATCGGATTTTCCGCCATGATGCATGGCTATCTTGCCTTTGATAAGGATGATAATCTCCTCGTTCCCTTCCGGACATGGAGAAATACCATCACGGAGGAAGCCGCATCCAGACTGACGGCGGAATTCAACTACAATATTCCTCAGAGATGGAGCATTGCGCACCTGTATCAGGCGATCCTGAACAAGGAAGAGCATGTGAAGGACGTTGCCTTCATCACCACTCTGGCAGGATATGTCCACTATAAGCTGACAGGGGAGAAGGTTCTCGGAGTGGGAGACGCTTCCGGAATGTTCCCCATTGATATCAAGACCTGCGATCTGGATCAGACCATGGTTGACAAATTCGATCAGCTGGTAAGCGGCGAGGGCTTTTCCTGGAAGCTTCGGGAGATTATGCCAAAGGTTCTGACGGCTGGCGAGGCTGCCGGTGTTCTCACGAAAGAGGGAGCGGCTCTTCTTGATACCAGCGGAAAGCTGGAAGCCGGAATTCCCCTGTGTCCTCCCGAGGGTGATGCGGGAACCGGAATGGCTGCAACCAACAGCGTGGCAGTCAGGACGGGAAATGTCTCTGCGGGAACCAGCGTGTTCGCCATGATCGTTCTGGAAAAGGAGCTTTCCAAGGTTTATCCTGAGATCGACCTTGTCACCACGCCGGACGGCGCATTGGTTGGTATGGTTCACTGCAATAACTGTACCTCGGATCTCAACGCATGGGTGAATCTTTTTGATGAGTTTGCAAAGAGCATCGGAACGGAAATTGATAAGAACAGACTGTTTTCCGTTCTCTACAATAAGGCTCTGGAAGGGGATGCGGACTGCGGCGGCCTGATCTCCTACAATTATTTCTCAGGCGAGCCTGTGACGGGGTTTGATGCGGGCGCTCCTCTGTTTGTGAGAAAGGCTGACGATAAATTTAATCTGGCTAACTTTATGAGAACACATCTCTATTCTTCCCTGGCAGCCTTAAAGGCAGGGCTGGATCTCCTGTTCAAGGAGGAGGACGTGAAGGTGGATAAGATGTTCGGCCACGGCGGTTTGTTCAAGACAAAGGGCGTGGGACAGAGAGTTGCGGCAGCGGCTATGAACACCTCTGTTTCCGTCATGGAGACTGCTGGCGAAGGAGGCGCATGGGGAATCGCCCTTCTCGCGGCATATATGAAGGATAAGAAGGATGGAGAGGCTCTGGGCGAATATCTGGAGCAGAAGATCTTTAACGGGCAGACCGGAAGCAGCATGGATCCGATTTCTGAGGATGTGGAAGGCTTTAATAAGTTTATGGAGCGCTATATGGCAGGTCTTGCCGTTGAACATGCGGCTGTGAAAGCACGAAGTGCGGAACAATCCGCAGGCATCACAACATCATAATATATAATTTTTGGAAAGGGGCGGTGTTTACATGTTAGAGGAACTGAAAAAAATCGTTTATAAAGCGAATATGGAGCTTCCCAGGTATGGTCTTGTGACCTTTACCTGGGGAAATGTAAGCGGGATCGATAAGGAAAGCGGATTGTTCGTGATCAAGCCAAGCGGCGTGGATTACGACAAGCTGACGCCGGAGGATATGGTGGTCATGGATCTGCAAGGGAATAAGATCGAGGGAAGGTTTAAGCCCTCCTCTGACACGCCCACACATCTGGAGCTTTACAAGGCGTTTCCGGAGATCGGCGGCATCGTACATACCCATTCTTCCTACGCCACGAGCTGGGCCCAGGCGGGAAGGGGAATCCCCTGCTATGGAACCACTCATGCAGATTATATTTACGGGGAAGTTCCCTGCCTGCGGTGTCTGAGCAAAGAAGAGATTGAGGAAGCCTATGAGGAGAATACGGGCCATCTGATCGTCAACGAGTTTAACCGTATGGGAAAAGATCCCATGGCAGTGCCTGCGGTGCTGTGCAAGAATCACGGCCCTTTTGCCTGGGGCAAGGACGCCATGGAGGCGGTTCACAATGCGGTGGTTCTCGAGGAGGTTGCCAAGATGGCGTACCGCACGGAGACCATCAATCCCAAGGTGCTCCCGGCTCCCACGGAGCTTCAGGACAAGCATTATTTCCGTAAGCACGGGGCGAATGCCTACTACGGACAGAATTAAATACGGGAGGTCACGGCAATGAGCGCTTTGAATGAAACATTGCAGTATAACAAGCCCTGGATCCTGCAGAGGGCTGACCCCTATGTGTACAAAGCTCCGGATGGCCTGTACTATTTTACGGCCTCCGTTCCCGCCTATGACGGGATTGTGCTTCGCTGCTCCCACACGCTCGCAGGCCTTGCAGACGCACCGGAAAAGGAAGTGTGGCACAAACACGATTCCGGAATCATGAGCTGTCATGTGTGGGCTCCGGAGCTTCACTTCCTTGACGGAGCCTGGTATATCTATTTTGCGGCGGGAGATAAGGACGACATATGGGCCATCAGGCCTTACGTGCTCACCTGCAAGGATCCGGATCCCATGACGGGCGAATGGGCCGAGCTCGGAAAGATGGGACGGGCGGATGAGGACGAGTTTTCTTTTGAGGCTTTCTCTCTGGACGCCACCGTGTTTGAGAACGGCGGGAAGCATTATTATGTATGGGCTGAGAAGGTGGGAGTCGGAAAGCAGATTTCCAATCTTTATATCGGGGAGCTGGAAACCCCGAACAAGCTGAGGACCGTGCAGGTATTGCTTACCACGCCGGACTATGACTGGGAGAGAGTGGGCTTCTGGGTCAATGAGGGCCCTTCGGTGATCAAGAGAAACGGAAGGATATTCCTCACTTACTCCGCCTCCGAGACCGGAATCGCCTACTGCATGGGAATGCTGACAGCTGACGAGAATTCAGATCTGCTGGACCCTCTTTCCTGGAAAAAGGAAAGACATCCCGTGCTTTGCTCCGACGAAGCAAGAGGAATTTATGGTCCGGGGCACAATTCGTTTACTCAGGATGAGGAAGGAAACGATATTCTGGTTTATCATGCCAGAACGGAAAAGGAAATCACAGGCGATCCGCTCTACAATCCAAACCGTCATGCCATGCTCATGAAGGTGAGATGGGATGAGAAGGGCGTACCTGTATTCAGATATGATTAATATTTATTAATAATAAATCTTAAGGAGAATTCTAAATGGCGAAACTAATCATCAACGAGAAGAACAAAAAGGGTCACATCAACGCCGAAATCTACGGCCATTTTTCAGAGCATCTGGGACGATGCATCTATGAGGGACTGTATGTTGGAGAAAACTCTGACATTCCCAATGTAAACGGAATGCGCAAGGATGTTGTGGATGCCCTGAAGGAAATGAAGATCCCCGTGCTGCGCTGGCCGGGCGGATGCTTTGCGGACGAGTATCACTGGAAAGACGGAATCGGTCCGAAAGAGAGCCGCAAAAAGATGATCAATACCCACTGGGGCGGTGTTGTGGAGGACAACAGCTTCGGTACGCATGAATTTTTTGAGCTGTGCGAGCAGCTGGGATGCAAGACCTATGTGAACGGAAACGTGGGAAGCGGCACCGTGCAGGAGATGAGCGAGTGGGTGGAGTATATCACCTTTGAGGGAGTTTCCCCTATGGCTGACCTGCGCAAGGAAAACGGACACGAGAAGCCCTGGAAGATTGACTATTTTGGGGTTGGAAACGAGAACTGGGGCTGCGGCGGAAACATGACGCCGGAGTACTACGGAAATCTCTACAGGCGTTTCCAGACTTATGTGAGACAGTACAGCAAGGAAAACAAGGTTCAGAAAATCTGCTGCGGCGCAAATGTGGCTGATTATTTCTGGACAGACGGCGTTTTGAAGACCTGTTATGCACAGCCTTCCAATCCGGCGTCTCATGGAAATATGGACGGCCTGTCCCTTCACTATTATGTACATCCGGGCGGATGGGATAAGAAGGGAAGCGCTACGGAGTTTGACACCGAAACCTGGTACAAGACTCTGGAGAGAGCAAATTATATGGATGAGCTGATCACACGCCACGGAGCGATCATGGATCAGTATGATCCCGATAAGAAGATCGGTATGATGGTGGACGAGTGGGGCTGCTGGTTTGACGTTGAACCTGGCACCAATCCCGGATTTTTGTATCAGCAGAACACCATGAGAGACGCTCTGGTGGCAGGACTTACCCTGAATATCTTTAACAGGCACTGTGACAGGGTTAAGATGGCATGTATCGCCCAGATGGTGAACGTGCTGCAGTCCGTGATCCTGACAGAGGGGCCGAAGATGATTTTGACACCCACCTATCATGTGTTCCGTATGTATAAGCATCATCAGGATGCGGAGCTTGTTGACAGCTTTATTGAAGGAAACAAACTTGTGGGCGAGGGAGAATGCCAGGTTCCTCACGTGAGCGAGTCGGTTTCAACAGACGCAGACGGCTATGTGAATGTAACTCTGAGCAACCTTTCCGTTTCCGAGGATATGCCTATGGAGATCAGCTTCCAAGAGCTGAATCCTTCCAGCGTGGAGGCTTCCATCCTTACCGGTGCGATGAATGCGCACAATACCTTTGAGGATCCGGAGTGCGTGAAGGAGTGCCGGTTCACCGAGTTTAAGGCGCAGGACGGAAAGATCGTCTTCACAATTCCCGCCTGCAGCGTGATCAGTTTAAGGGTGAAATAGAATACAGGTTCAATGATTTGAAGGTTAAGAAAAGAGCCGAGATGCCGGGTGGCGTTAAGGCTCTTTTTCAAAATCACAGGAGGAAGGGTATGAAAAGAATTATTTTAGACACGGACATTGGAATCGACTGTGATGATGCGGCGGCTATTGGTATGCTGCTGCAGCTGGAAGAGGAAGGAAAATGTTTTGTGGAGGGGATCACCACAAGCACGACCAGAGAAGGGGCGGTGGAGGCTGTCAGGGCAATTGCGCAGTATTATGGGAAAGATAAGGAAATCGGATCCATGAGAGAGCCCGGGATTTTCTGCGATAAGGAGAATGTGTATGCGAAGGCTTTGAAGGAACATTACGGCTGTAGTGGAGATGCTCAGGATGCGGTGGAAATGCTGCGGCGCAAACTGGCCCAGGCCAAAGAAAAGCTGACTTTGATCGCAATCGGTCCTCTGACAAATATAGCGAGATTGATTAAGTCTGAAGGGGACATCTATTCGGATCTCAACGGGGCGGAGCTTTTGCGCAAAAAGGCGGACTGCCTGTATATCATGGGAGGAAGCTTTAAAGAAAATTATGCTCCGCAAGGTATTGCGGAAGAGAAAGAGATAATCAGAGAATGGAATATTCTTCAGGATATTGAATCCGCCCGATATGTGATGGAAAAGTGCACATGTCCCATGGTATTATGCCCCTTTGAAGCCGGTAACTATGTAAAGACAGAAATGAGAGCCGGGGAGAATCCGGTATGGTATGCCATGAAAACCTTTGCGGATTATGAAAAATGCGAATGCGGGAATGGATTTACAAGAGAGAGCTGGGATCCTGTCACCTGCCTGGCGGCGCTGGAGGACTGCAGTGCGTACTTTGATCTCTCTGATGAAGGGAGAATTACGGTTTCAGAGGATGGAGAGACCGTATTTCACCCGGAGGAGAAAGGAACTGCCAGATTTTTGATTGTGAAAGGAAATTATGACGGGCTTGCGGAGAGAATTAATTCTCTGGTCAGAGATTGAAACGAATTCTTTACTTATTCTGAGGAAACGACTACAATAGGTTTATTAGTTTACAATTGGAGAAAGGTTTCTGAGGAAGAAAAATGTTACAGAAAAATTATAAGGATAAAGGCCTGCGCCTTTTAAAAAAGGGACAAAAGGGCGTGATCCATGCCATATTCAGCCGGTTTGGGCTGATTTTACTGTTGTTTGTCGTGCAGGTTCTGATCCTGTTTGGTATTTTTATCCGGTTTGAGGAATTTTTGCCCCATATATTCGGTGGTTCCGTACTGCTCTCCGTGGGGATGGTGATTTATCTTCTGAACAGCGGGATTAACCCAACGGCAAAAATAACGTGGCTGATCGTGATCATGCTCCTGCCCGTGTTCGGCGTGCTTCTGTTTATCTACACGCAGAGCGATATCGGGCACAGGGCGCTCAAGGTACGCGTGGATGAGATCATAAAGGAAACAAAGGGATGTATTGCCCAGTCTCCCGAGGTATATGAAAGGTTTTCCGGGGAAAACGAAGGAGCTGCGAGACTGGCCCACTATATGCAGAGAAGCGGATGCCATCCGGTGTACGACAAAACACTGGTGACTTATTTTCCGCTTGGGGAAGATAAGTTTGAGGAAATGCTTCGGCAGCTCGAGGCGGCGGAACACTTTATTTTTATGGAGTACTTTATAGTGGACGAGGGTCTCATGTGGGGAAGGGTGCTGGAAATCCTTGCGGATAAGGCGGCGGCAGGCGTTGATGTGCGAGTGATGTATGACGGAGCCTGTGAGTTTGCCCTTCTGCCCCACGATTATCCCCGGCGTCTCGGGGCGCTTGGAATCAAATGCAAAATGTTCGCCCCGCTGTCCCCTTTTATCTCCACGCACTACAACTACCGGGATCACAGGAAAATTCTGGTGATCGACGGACATACGGCCTTTAACGGAGGGGTAAATCTTGCGGATGAATACATCAATGAGATAACAAGATTCGGTCACTGGAAGGATACGGCCGTCATGCTCAAGGGCGAGGCGGTAAGGAGCTTTACCCTGATGTTCCTTCAGATGTGGGGGATTGACGAGAAAGAGATTAACCCGGCTGTGGTTCTCTCCTATCCGGCTTTTCCCGTGGAAGAGGCAAAAGGCTATGTGATCCCTTACGGGGACTGCCCCCTTGACAATGACAAGCTGGGCGAGCGAGTTTACATGGATATCCTCAACCGTTCCCTTCGATACGTCCATATTATGACTCCCTATCTGATTCTGGACGGGGAGATGGAGACGGCGCTGAAATTCGCAGCGGAGAGAGGCGTGGAGGTGGCGGTGATCCTGCCGGGAATTCCCGACAAGAAGATACCGTACGCCCTGGCAAAGACCCATTATGCGTCTCTGCTGGAATCCGGCGTGAAAATCTATGAGTACACGCCAGGCTTTGTACATGCCAAGGTGTTTGTCAGCGATTCGAGGGAGGCGGTGGTGGGAACCATCAACCTGGATTACCGCAGCCTGTATCATCATTTTGAGTGTGCCACCTATATGTATGGTACGGACTGCATTGCGAACATCGAGGAGGATTTCCAGGATACGCTCGCAAAATGCAGGCAGGTGACAATGGACACGGTTCGGAGGGAAAAATGGCCGGTGAAGCTCACCGGACTTCTGATGAAGGCGATTGCTCCGCTGATGTAAGACAAGGTATAAAGAGAACTGCCAAGGACAAGACGATCAATTTATGGTGACGTTAATTTAAACGGAAAGTGGGAGGTGAATGAGATGCTCTGTCATTTGATAATTGACTTAAGCTGCAAACTCTGTACAAAGTCTGATGAGAGGACGAATTTTGTACAGAGGTAATAAATGGTCGTCCCGCATTGGATTTTGTACTTATTTATCGGGCACTGGAAAATAAGATAGATAGGAGAAAATTCAATGGAAAACAGGAAAAATTTTAAAAAGTATATTATTTTATGGCTGAGCCAGAGCATATCGGGGCTTGGAAGCTCCATGACCGGCTTTGCCCTGATTTTATGGGCCTATCGGCAGAGCCATTCCGCCCTGTCCGTGTCTCTGATGTCCTTTTGTAATTATGTGCCGTATCTGCTGCTGAGCATGTTTGTGGGCGGTTTGATTGACCGTCACAAAAAGAAGACGATCATGCTGGTCTCTGACAGTATAGCGGCAGCAGGCTCTCTGACGGTCCTGTTTCTTCTGATCAGCGGCCGATTGGCGATCTGGAATATTTATGTGGTGAATGCGGTGATCGGAATTACAAACGCATTTCAACAGCCCGCGTCGGCGGTTGCCACGGGAAGGCTTGTGCCGGAGGATAAAATATCCAATGTCAGCGGAATGAATTCCTTTTCCGGTAATCTGACAGTGGTATTCAGCCCCATGCTGGCATCGGCTCTTTTTACAGCTGGGGGTCTTCCGCTTATTTTGCTGGTGGATCTGACAAGCTTTGCGATTGCTTTTTTCGTTTTGCTGATTTTGATCCGGATTCCGGAGACTTTTGAGGACAGAAAACACGGCTCGTTGTTTGCAGGGGCGGCTGAGGGTCTTGGCTTTCTCAAAAAAGAAAAGGGCATTTTTCATATTATGCTTACCATGGCGCTTATCAATTTCTTTTCCAGGCTGACCTATGAGAACATCCTGTCTCCCATGATCCTGGCAAGGAGCGGGGATAACAGTCTTTCTCTCGGTATTGTGAATGCCTGTATGGGAATGGGCGGAATTGCGGGAGGTATCATAGTATCTTTCAGAAAGGAAAGCAGAAATAAGGCGGCCCTGATCTATGTTTGCGCCGCATTGTCGTTTTTGTTCGGGGATCTTGTCATGGCCGTTGGAAGAAACACCTTCTGGTGGGCGCTGGCCGCCGTCTCGGCAAGCCTGCCCATACCTTTTATCATGGCGGGGCAGAACACGATCCTTTACAGAAGAATTCCGGTTGCTATGCAGGGCAGAGTGTTTGCCGTAAGGAATGCGATTCAGTACAGCACCCTACCGCCCGGAATTCTTCTGGGAGGCTTTCTGGCGGACCATGTATTCGAGCCGTTTATGAATTCCGAAAGCGATATGGCAGTGCTGCTTGGCAGGATCGTTGGCAGCGGGGAAGGAAGCGGTATGGCGGTTATGTTCCTCTGTACCGGCATATGCGGTTTTCTGGTCAGTGCTGCCAGTTGTTTTGATCAGGAGATCAGGGGATTGGACAGGCAGGCTTAGAATTCCATCCGTTCCAAGATATCCGCCCATGCCTCGTCGTCAATCTCTTCGTCCCGGAACAGCTTCCTCTTGTCGTCATCCGTGATTTTCCGGATGACCTTACAGGGATTTCCTGCGGCGATACACCAGTCAGGGATGTCCTTTGTCACCACGCTGCCGGCTCCTATGACTACGTTATTTCCGATGTGGACTCCGGGGCAGACCACGGTATTACCCCCGAACCACACGTTGTCCCCCACGGTCACTTCTTTGCCGTATTCATAGGCGGAGTTGCGGCTGACGGGGTGGACAGGGTGACCTGCGGTATAGATGGCCACGTTGGGGGCCATCTGGCAGTTATCCCCTATCTTGATTTTGGCCACATCCAGGAGCGTGCAGTTGTAGTTTGCGAAAAAATTCTTTCCTACCTCGATATGCTTTCCGTAGTCGCAGTAAAAGGGCGGATTGACAAAGGCTCCCTCTGATTTTCCAAAAAGCTCCTTCACCACCTCGCCGATCCCCTTGAAGTCGGAACGATCCATGAAATTTAATTTCTGCAGCAGCTTCCTGCATACCAGCTGTTCCTCAAAAATGCCATCGTCCGAAATATAGGCTAACTGTGCGTCTCTGCGTTCTCTGTTTGTCATAATGTCCTCCTCAATATTCAACAGACTTTCTTTAACAATAACATATTTAGTCTTGAAATAATTTCAAGATATCATATAATTTTATAACAATCCCGGGATCATGGTAAACAGCAGGCAGCTGCACTTTGGATTTTCTGCAAGGTACGAGGAATGTGAGTTTATCTGTATTCTGCTCTCAACAGAGCTGCTCTGCGCAAACAAGTGGTTTCTGCATAATTATGTGGAGCATATTACTGCAAATCCATGTCTGCCCTATCTCTATCTAAATGGCAGTGGATGGCAGAAAGAAATTCTATGCAGGCTCGACCAGATGCATCGCTGCTTTAATACGGATTCGATCGAAGCTCTGTCCTATTTTGAGATTATTGAGAATTTTATTTCGATTATGAAGCTCTTCTATCAAAATCTGAATATTGAGAAGCAGGGATCGGGGGAGGAGCCTTCCGAGCTTTCCTCCCTGAGAGATATGATCACATATATTGAGAAGAATTATGCACTAAGGCTCCGGCTGTCGGATATTGCCCTGGCCGGAGCCTGCTGTAAGAGCCGGTGTTGCGCACTCTTCAAAAAATATCTCCGGGATACTCCCATTACCTATGTCACAAAGCTGCGTCTTCGCAAAAGCCTTGCCGCCTTGTTGGATTCGGATAAAAGTATTACGGATATTGCATACGAATATGGTTTTTGCGGGGCAAGCTATTACTGCGAGAGCTTTCAGAAATATTATGGGATGTCTCCGTTGCAGTATAAGAAGAGGACGAATACTTTTAATCCACCCGGTTGATTTTCGGATAATACTTCCTTCCGCCCCGCTCATCCGGCTGATCAAAGCCGAGATCAAAGCCCGTATGCTTTACGACTCCCATTTCCTCTATGGTGTTATTGAATCCGTTGTACCAGCCCATATAGCCGTCCTCAACCTCAATGACAGTCAGCTTGCAGATGCCCTGGCAGTCCCATTTTCCTTCCGTTCCCGCAACAATGGGATTGCTGGGATGCCTTTCCCAGTTGGTGATTCCGTCCCTGGAACGGGCCAGGCCGTTCTGGGCTCTCATATCGGAATCGCTTCCCAGATAAGTCATATAGTACCAGCCGTCACGCTTCCACACATAGCTTGCGGACACCTTGTACATCTCCCACTGACAGTCGTTATTCGCCTCGAAAATGGGATTGCGCAGATCTCTTTGCCAGTGGATCCCGTCGCTGCTTGTGGCGTAGCCAATGGCCTGGCACTCGATGCTGCCTGGCTGTGCGCCTCCGGAATACCACATTTTATAAACCTTTTCCTCAGGTTCATAAATCACATGAGGACACCAGATCATCCTTTTTTCCCAGGGAATTTCTCCCTTCATTACGGGATTGGGATAAGGTCTCTCCCAGTGAATCCCGTCGCTGCTTACGGCATAGCCGATGGATGTGGTGGGTATCCCATTTTCTAATCCATGCCCGGTGTACCACATATGATAGATTCCATCCTTTTTGACCAGGGTGGGGCGGCTTACCTCCTCGCACTGCCAGTCCGAGTTTAGATCCCGAAGCAGCGCTACGGTTGGCAGCTCCCAGGTAAGGCCGTCCGGGCTGGTGGTGTACATGATCGCTTGTGCGGGCCGCCAGGAAAACCACATTTTGAAAATTCCCTCTTCCCGGATGACATAGCAGTCAAAAATAGTGCCCATTGCGCCGCCTATGACGGGCGCCTCATCCGCCAGCCGCTCCCAGCCTCCGGTGGTTCCGGTGGGGATCGGTTTGTATCCGTTTATATCATATACCATAGTTATTCTCCCTCTGTTGCTTTGCGTGATTTGATGGTGTCATGAAGAATGATTGCTTTGTGAGAGCATTGACCCTTGTGATCTCAATATCTGGCGATACAGTCTCTCACGTAATAGTTGACGCCGCCAAGGCCTGTGCCATCTCCCCGCTCGTCAACGCCTTCTTCCCCTTCTTTTGGAAAGCCGAGATCAAACCCGTCATGCACTGCCAGTCCGATTTCTTCAAATCTTCTGTTACATCCGTTGTACCAGAGCATATACCCGTTTTCCGTCTCGAGGACGCTTGCCTTACAGATTCCGGACCAGTCCCAGCTTCCGTCAAAGCCTGCGATAATGGGGTTGCTCGGGTGTCTTTGCCAGTCTGTTTTGCCGTCCCTGCTTCTGGCAAGGCCCACGCAGGCAATCAGATCGCCGTCCATGCCGAGATAGAACATATGGTACCAGCCGTTGCGCTTGGGACAGACAAAGCAGGCCTCCACCTTGCCGATCTCCCAGTATTTTTCCGGGTTGGGAGTAAAGATGGGATTGTCCGCATCCTTTTCCCAGGTGATTCCGTCTTTGCTCACTGCGATTCCAATGGCGTCCGCTTCATGCATTCTTCCTGCGGAGTACCACATACGGTAGCACTGCAGCTCGTCCTCCCAGAGTACGTGAGGGCACATCACCGTTATTTTCTCCCAGGCAAGGTGCGGCTCCATCACGGGTTTTTCTCTGCGCTTCCAGTGAATCCCATCCTCGCTGACCGCATAGCCGATACAGCTTCTTGCGGGATTGGTTTCCTTCGCAAACATCTGTCCGGTGTACCACATGTGATAAAGGCCGTCCTTCTTTACAATGGTAGGGCGGTTTACCTCGTGCCCCTCCCAATCGGAACCGGTCACGGCGGTCAGGACGACTCTCGGATTGTCCCAGTGAATTCCGTCCGGGCTTTCCGCATAGGCGATGCACCGGGCGGGCCGCCAGGAAAACCAGATCTTGTAAATTCCGTCCTCCCTCATCACGTGACAGTCAAAGCAGGTGCCAAGGGGCCCTCCGAGTACCGGCTGATCTCCCACCGGCTTCCAGCCGCCTGTCATTCCTCTGGGTTTTAATTTGTAACCGCTGATTGACATTTTTCCTCCTCCTTATAGATATATTTAAGATATTCCACCTGTGCGTTTGGCACCGCAGCCCTGCCATTCGCCGGCTCCGGCTGGCAGGGCTGCGGTGCCAAACGCACAGGTGGAAAAATGTTCAAATAAATGAACTCAGCTCTTCACGGCGCCGATCATCACGCCCTGCACGAAATGCTTCTGGAAAAAGGGGTAAATGACCGTAATCGGCAGCACGGTGATCACGATGGTGGAAAATTTCAGAGCCTCGAATAAGTATTGGCGCTCTGCTCCGGTGCTTCCTCCGGTGCTTGTGGTCGCCTGCTGGTTTGCCACAAGAATATCGCGAAGGTACAGCTGAATCGGCTTCAATTCCCTGCTTTTCAGATAGATCATGGGGTTGAAATATTCATTCCAGTGCCCCACCGCATAAAAAATGATCAGCACGGAAAGGATGGGCTTTGATATGGGTATAATGATTTTCCAGAGAATGGTGAAATCATTGGCGCCGTCCAAATGTGCCGATTCCGACAATTCCTCCGGCAGAGCCTCAAAAAAGCTCCTGGCAACAATCAGATTGTATGCGCTGACAGCAGTCGGAACGATCAGCGCCCAGGGCGTGTCGTATAATCCAAGCCGGTTCACCACAATGTAGGAAGGGATGATACCGCCGGAGACAAACATGGTAACTGTTATAAAGACGGAAATCTGATTGCGCAGAAAGAATTTGCGGATGGACAGGGCATAGGCCGCCATGATGGTCAAAACCATGTTCACCAGCGTTCCAACTACAGTATACCAGACCGTATTGTAATAGGCCACAAACACGTCCTTCTGATTTAACAGCGTTTCATAGGACTGCAGCGAAAAATTAACCGGCCACAGAATCACGTCGCGCCTGATCACATTTAAGGGGTTGCTTAAGGAATTGGCGATCACATACAAAAAAGGATATAACGTGATAAACGCCGCAAACAAAACTATAATATAGATAACAATCGTGCCGATCCGGCCGCTTTCTCTCAGACTTTTTTTCCTTCGCATACTGCCGCCTCCTAAAATAAAGATGTATCGCTGAATTTCCGGCTGAATGCGTTTGCAGCCAGAATCAGGACCAGACTGACCATACAGTTAAACAGGCCGATTGCGGTTCCATAGGAAAAGTCTGAATTCAGCAGGCCCACCCGGTATACGTAGGTGGAAATCACATCCGCCGTCTCGTAGGTCGCCTCGTTATACATCAGTATGATTTTTTCAAATCCCACGCTTAAGAGCCATCCGATTCTCATGATCAGAAGCACGATAATGGTAGGCGAAATGCAGGGAAGAGTGACATAAAACATTTTTTTCCATCTGCCCGCCCCGTCCACGATTGCCGCCTCGTAAAGCTCCGGATTCACGCCGGATATAGCTGCAAAATAGATAATGGAATCCCAGCCAAAGTTCTGCCAGATATTCGAAAATACATAGAGCCATCGGAACAGGCCTGCGGAAGAAAAGAAATTCACAGGCGTTCCGCCAAGGGCTGCAATGGCTAGGTTCACAATGCCGTCCGTGGGAGAAAGGAAAATCTTCATCATACCAACCACTACTACCACGGAGATAAAGTGGGGAAGGTAAGAAAAAGTCTGTACGGCTCTCTTTACCCAGTTTGTTTTAATTTCGTTGAGCAGCAGGGCGAAGAGAATCGGTACCGGAAATCCCATGATCAGATCCATAAAGCTCAGCAAAAAAGTGTTGCGGATCAGCCGGAACGCATAGGGGCTCTCAAAAAAACGGATAAAATGGGTCAAACCAACCCAGCTGCTTCCCGTAATCCCTTTCCGGACATTGTAATCCTGAAACGCCACCACGTTCCACAGCATGGGAACATAGTGAAAGATAAGAAAATATAAAATGCACGGGAGCACCATCAGTATCAGAAGGCGGTCTCTTTTTAACAGTTTCCTGAGAGGTTCCTTTTTTGTGTTTTTGGTTTTCTGCATGTCTCCTCCTGTCTGTCATCCCGGGTGATACCCTGAGATCATGAGAAAATAGTTTTATCTTATGAAAGTCAGGGCCATCGAAAAACCGACGGCCCTGACAGTGGTTCTTCAAATAATTATCTCATGTTACTGCATTACTTCCTGGGATCGGTCATACCAGGCCTGCTTTACGGCAACCACATCCTCGATCCCCATACTCTTTAAGGTGTCCACATAGGCGCTCCATTCGGAAAGAGGCCGGTTGCCTGTGATAAATTTCACTACGTTTTCCCTTACATAAGTGTCGATGTCAGGCCATTTTTCCGTATAAATTTTATTCTCTTCCTCTGTTCCGATGGCAATGGGAACCCGGTCGGACATGATATCCTTAAATTGGTTGTAGGCTTCGTCAAAGTAAGAGCCCACATACATTGCCCGGAAAGGCTCGCCGCTCTCGTTTCCAACGAAATTCGGCCACCCGCCGAGACCCCGCATCACATCAATTGCGCTGGTACCGCTGTTCACCACTTTGTCCGTAAAAGCCCTCTGTCCGTTTTCTTCCGTGAAGGTATCACCCTCAAAGCCCCAGTAACGCAGAGTTGCGGATTCCTCGGAAGCGTATACCCAGTCGAGCCACTGCACGGCCAGCTTGGGATTCGTGCAGTCCACGGTCACGGCATAATAATCGTGGAAAGACTGCCTTTTGCTGATAGTGGGCTTGTTGTCCGGATAATTTTCATTTGTCAGCGCAGGGATAAACACATAATGTCCGTCCGGATTTGTGGCCTCAACCAGATCGTCCTTTCCAATCACGTTGTCCGTGGAGGAAACGGTCTGTCCTCCCAGCCTGTCCTGCGAAATCAGGGAATCCGAATCGGAGCCGTCCGTGGTCGTGCTGAGGAGCCCTTCCGCATACCACTGGTTGAGGGTGGTCAGGCAGTCTAAAAATTTGTCGTCCATCAGGTCAAAGGCAACCATGCCATCGTCGGACACAGACCATACGTCCGTGTTGTTAAAGCCAAAAGCCTCTTTGAATGTGTAGAGACCGAACATCTGGTCATTCTGATATCCCAGAGGGATCTCGTCCTTCTTTCCGTTTCCGTTGGGATCCTGATCCCGGAACGCCACCAGTACGTCATGGTATTCGTCAATGGTAGTGGGCATGTCCAGTCCCAGCTTATCCAGCCAGTCCTGGCGGATAATATTCCACATAAGCACATAGTTGTTGATATCAAACTCCGCATGAGGAAGACCGTAAATATTTCCGTCCGGGGATGTGGCCTGCGCCTCATAAACAGGCTGTTCGTTAAAGAGCCGGTACAGGTTTGGGGTGTCCGTCTCATTGATATAATCCTTTATATTTACAAGAAGGCCCTGTGAGCTGTAGTCGGCAAGCCCGGTGGTTCCGTTTGGAATGCGGATAATATCAGGAAGCTCGCTTCCCGAGGCCAGTCTTGTCTGTGCCACTGTGTTGTAATCTCCGCTGCCAACGCATTCCCAGTCAATGTTAACACCCGTGATCTTCTCAATCTCATTTTCAATCGCAAGGCCTTCCTCGGAATCATAGTAGGCGGATGCATGCCAGTTCTGGTAGGTTAAGATGGAGAGAGTCTCGCTTCCGGGATCGCACAGGGGCAGATAAGAGCTTTCCTGCGTCTCGCCCGATGTAGTGTTTTCTTCAGCTGCAGAGGCCCCGGCGGTTTCCGTTTCCTGTTCCTGAACAGGTTCCTGTGCGGCTTCTTCCTTCGGGGCTTCCTGCGTCTCGTTTTTGGACGTGCCGGAGCCGGAACCCGGTACGCACCCGGCCAGAGTGCCGAGGATGAGGCCGCCTGTCAAAAGAATGGATAAAAATCTCCTTTGTTTCATAAAAATCCTCCTTTTTTCTTCGGGTAGTATGGAATCATTTGAAATATATTTGTGCATTTTACATGTATTTAGTCGACAAATACTGATTAAACTATACTTATTATACAATTTTTGTATTAATTATGATATGTTCATAAGATGTATTTTGTATCAAAAAGTAATTTCCGAATTAAGGAAGAAATCTTCCCAGCAGTTTTCGATATCAGGAAAGAAAGTACCATTGAACTATTTATTTTTGGGGATTATAATAAAATTTGAGAAGAATAAAACATTTTGACAAAGAAAATATTTGCCGGATCTTTCTTCTTTTCTGTATCAAAAAGTTATAAATTGTATGAAATCTGTATTAGCGGAGGTGCCTTATGAGTCAGACGGTTGCCTATCGGTTTAATGTCGCTTCACCGGTTACTTACATCCGGACGGGGAAGTTCGAAGCGCTTTCCTCAAAATGGATGCATCATGCCATGCCCCTGGATGATTATGAACTGATCGTGGAGACAAAGGGAAACCTGTATCTGCAGTATCTGAATGAGAAATATACCCTGACGCCGGGGGAATATCTTTTAATGCAGGCGCCTGTGGAAAAGTCAGAGAATTACCGAAAGATACGGAAAGGATTTCGGGAGTCGGAATGCAATTTTTACTGGCTTCATTTTTCCTGTTCCAAGGTAACTCTGACACAGAATATGAGTACTTATCCCATTGATCATGGCCGAAGCGACATCCTGGTGCCGCTGCAGAAACAGCTTCTCTATCCGGATCGTGTTTTACTTCTGATGCGTCAGCTTCAAAATTGTATCCGTTCCGGCTATGACACGCACTATGCGGATTATATGTGTACGCTGATTCTCTGTGAGATTGCAAATCAGAGTACCAATTCCCTGCTGGAAAAGAATGAGCCGTTCCAGAAGCAGTCTGCACAAAAGCAGCTTTACAGCGATATCATAGATTATATCAATTATTTCATTACGGATAATATCAGGGTTTCCACGATTGCCAGTCATTTTGGTTACAACGAAAAGTATCTTTCCCAGTATTTTAAGGGAGTTTCCGGAATGAGTCTGAAACAGTATATCCTGAATCAGAAAATGGAGCGGGCCAATTTTCTGCTCAGTGACTCGAACATGAGCATCAGCGCAATCTCGGATTCGCTGGGATTTTCGGATTATCACAATTTTGCGCGCACCTACAAAAATATTACGGCCATGACTCCTTCTGAATACAGGACCCTGTATGCGAAACGAATTTTGAATCATGATTAAAGACGGGTCAGTTTTGGAATAGCAGGCGAAATTTGACAGATCCGGATAAGAATGCTATTATGAGAAAAACAATTCAATAGAAATGACACATGTTTGCGAGGGAACTGGACAAGTTGAAAAAGGTAAGACCTGACCTCTGGACCTGTCGGCTAATACCGGCGTAGGGAAGCAATTTCTTACGCCGCAGTGCGCCTGAAAGAGCTTCTTTTTTATGAGGCTCTTATTTTTATGTGCAGGGGCGCACAGATGAAATTGTCGCTTACGCCCCGTGCGACGAGTAGGAAAGATAAACCCTTCCTGCCCAATCAAACGAATCCGGCTTCCCGGGCATACAGGAAGGAGGAAATTCAGAATGAAAACAGTACTCACAATTGCGGGATCGGACTGCAGCGGCGGCGCAGGCATTCAGGCGGATCTGAAAACCTTTTCGGCGCAGGGCGTATTTGGAATGAGCGTGATTGTCTCCGTGGTTGCGGAGAATACCAGCCGGGTGATCGGTATCCAGGATATTGCGCCAAAGATGATTGAAAAGCAGATGGATGCGGTGTTTGAGGACATTGAGGTGCATGCGGTGAAGGTGGGAATGCTCTCATCGGCGGGCTGCATGAGGGCGGTGGCAGGGAGGCTTGTGCAGTACGGGCCGGAGCATGTTGTTGTGGATCCGGTCATGGTTGCCAAGAACGGCTGTCCTCTCATGGATCCAAAGGCCGCAGAGACGCTGATCCGCCAGATTCTTCCCCTTGCCCATGTACTGACGCCGAACATCCCGGAGGCGGAGCGGATCGCCGATATGCAGATCCGCTCTGTGGACGATATGGAAGCTGCGGCCAGAAAGATTCATTCCATGGGCTGCAAAGCCGTGGTGGTGAAGGGCGGACACAGCTGCGGGAATGCTCTGGATGTATTGTTTGACGGAAAAAGAGTGCAATATTTTGAGACAGAGCGCATCCGTACGAAGAATACGCATGGCACGGGCTGTACCTTTTCCTCCGCCATTGCCTCACAGCTGGCAAAGGGGGCGGATCTTTGCGAGGCAGTTAAGAGGGCAAAGGATTATGTTACCATGGCTATTGCACACGCTCTTCCAATCGGTAAAGGCTGCGGGCCCACCCACCATTTTTACGAGCTCTACAGGAATGGACTTCCAAAAGAGGAAAGCGAGGTGGAACCGTGAAAATTGATTATTCCTTATATCTGGTGACGGACCGGAAATCTATTGGAGAGAGGACATTGGCGGAAGCGGTGGAGCAGGCGCTTCTTGGCGGCTGTTCCATGGTACAGCTTCGGGAAAAGGAGTGTTCCGCCCTGGATTTTTACAGACAGGCGCTCTGTGTAAAGCGGATCACGGAAAAATACCAGGTGCCTTTGATTCTGAACGACCGGGCAGACATTGCCCTGGCCGTGGGGGCGGACGGCGTGCATATTGGACAGAGCGATCTTCCGGCCCGGGCCGTCCGCAGGCTGATCGGAGAAAACAGGATTCTTGGCGTCTCCGTCTCTTCCCTGAAACAGGCGCAGCAGGCGGTAAGAGACGGGGCCGATTATCTGGGCGTTGGCGCCATGTTCCCCACAAAGAGCAAAGCGGACGCTGAAAGGGTGTCCCTGGAGGAGCTTGCCAGGATCCGCCGAATGAGTGATTTGCCCATCGTGGTCATCGGAGGAATCAACCGGGAGAATGCGGGACTGTTTCGATCTATGGGGATCGACGGTCTTGCGGTGATCTCAGCCGTGCTGGGGCAGCCGGATATCAGGAAGGCCGCTGTCAGGATGAGAGAGGCCGTAAAGTCTTGATAAGAGTATGTAGAAATACTATAATAGTTGTTGGGGGTCAAAAGGTATTTTGACCCTGGCATCTATAATAAGGCTTAGCATAAGAAAACGGTATGTGAGATAGGGGGTAATATATATGTGGATTTTGTTTGCGATATTGTCCGCACTGTTTGCGGCGTTAACGTCCATATTGGCTAAAATTGGCATAGAGGGCGTTAATTCAAATCTTGCAACGGCAATACGGACAGTGGTGGTTGTGGTTATGTCATGGGGAATGGTGTTTTTGACAAATACGCAGAGCGGTATAACGCAGATCAGTAAAAAAAGCTGGATTTTCCTGATTCTTTCCGGACTGGCAACCGGTGCGTCATGGCTCTGTTATTACCGGGCATTGCAGACGGGAGAGGCCTCCAAGGTGGTTCCCATTGACAAGCTCAGCGTTGTAATCACTCTTTTGCTTGCGTTCGTTTTCCTTCATGAACAATTTACGGTAAAGTCGCTGATCGGATGCGTACTGATTGGCGCAGGGACATTGTTCATGGTTATATGATCTGTTTCAAAGCGAATCTCCGGGTGTGTACAATGTACTGGGCAATGTCAATAAAACGGGCGGAAAAGGAAACCGGGGCTGGTAGATTTTTATCCGGCAATTTTTTATAATCTATTTAAATTGAACGGAGGTAATGAGTATGAGCCTGGGAAACAACCTTTTTAATGCCCGCAAGAAGAGCGGCCTCTCGCAGGAGGAGGTCGCCGGAAGGCTGGGGGTGAGCAGACAGACGATCTCGAAATGGGAGCTGGATGAGACGCTGCCCGATATCTGTCAGTCCAAGAGGCTTGCCAATTTGTACGGCCTGTCATTAGACGAGCTGATTGAATTTGACATTGATGTGAAGGAGATTCAGGAAGTTATTGACAGGACAAGTGACGAGGTTACGGAAAAGATTGACTGGACAAAGGCGTGGAGCAAAAAGTATCCGATTCTTGCCACTTATCAGAATGAGGTGGAGATCCAGGGATATGCGGCGCAGCTGAAACGGATGCTGCAGGATTTGGAGAAGAAATATGGCTATAATGAGCTCGATGCCTTTCTGGTTTTGAAGGATATTCTGGCTTATGTCTGGAAATGCCGGAAAAAGCAGGAATAGGTAATTTTGTATCTGTGTGGTCTGCACCGCCTTCATTGTTCTTCTGCAAGACGAAAGAACAATGAAGGAATTTGGTCATCACAATAGCAAATAACTTTTTCCCCGCTTTTCTCCGGGCTGATTTCAACAAGAAATCCGCCATATTCCTTTTGCTTAAGCAAAATACATTTTCCTGATGGGTCAAAAGCAAATGCCAATGGAATTTCTCCGCGCTTTTTGCCTTTTTGTTTTTCTCCTTTTGTCAGGATACATTCCGTATACTCGCCGATAATTTGACCGCCATCTATGGCCAGAGCCTTTTGCTGTCCGTTCTCGCTTAAATCCTTAAATCCGGTAATAACATATTTTTCGTTTTTCTTAATAATTGCAATTGCTTCTTCTAAGACATCGCTATTCAGAAAGCCTTCAGGAAAAATATAAAGATCCGCTTTATATCCTGAAAGAAAATAATTTAATTCCTGTATGCAATTATTCTGTTTAGGAACAGCTAACAACACCTTCAAAATAGTGACCTCCCATCCGTTTCAGCAATTCTTCCCAAGCGGCCACGGTCAGAATACTCTTATCCTCTGCACAAGGTAAATCAATCGCCACTGTGTATCATACCAGAAACAGTCCCGCATTTAAATCCCCTTTTACATCACATTCGTAATCATCCCCGATATACCAGACTTCCTCCGGGTTTAACCCGGCTTTTTCCAAAGCGAGATCGAATATCCTCCTGTTTGGCTTGCGGAACATATAAATATCCATTCCGCCGCCTCGTTGCCACAATCATCAAAACCACTTCCTGTATTTAACCTTTTGGAGGGCGATATCAATGTCACCATTGCCAACCCCAAATGGGTAAAGGCAATAAGGATGATACAAAAGATTCCAAATGGATTGGTGATTTATTTCGATTAGGTCTGGTTCCGGGAAGTTGTAGTGGTCAAGCATTTTTGTAATACTTGTGGCTAAAAAATATTTATTTTATTACCAGGATTGCGGCGGTTTCCGCTACCCTTGACAGACGTCCAAAGTGAAGTGCTATAATAAAATGTAACAGGAGTGGCTAATGAGATAAACTAAAGACAGTCTACAAACAAAAAGTCTAGCATAAATTTGTCGCAAACAGACCGAGTGCCATATTTTGCAGCCCGCAGTGCAACAGGCACAATGTTTATAAAAGTCGAGCGAAGAATAAACATGAAGATGAGTAGGAAAGGAAACTATTATGGATGAAGAGCATGGACGTACTCCCTATGAAACGAGGGAAATTCTGTTTTATAAAACGGACAATGGCGATGTACGTATAGAGATTTTTTTGTATCAAGAAAATCTGTGGTTGACGCAAGCAAAAATGGCTGAATTGTTTGACGTTCATAAGGCTGCCGTTTCAAAGCACTTAAAAAATATCTTTGAATCCGGCGAACTCATGGAAGAATCAGTTGTTTCCAAAATGGAAACAACTGCGGCAGATGGTAAGCGATACAATACCAACTACTATAATCTGGATGCCATTATTGCTGTCGGATACCGTGTTAATTCTAGAAAAGCCACAATGTTTCGTATTTGGGCAAATCGGGTATTGAAAGAATTCATTATCAAGGGTTATGTGATGGATGATACACGGTTGCGGGAGCCGGAAAACTTCTTCGGAAAAGACTATTTCGAGGAGCAGTTGGAGCGTATTCGTGATATTCGTTCCAGCGAGCGTCGTTTTTATCAGAAGATTACAGACATTTACTCTCAGTGTAGTGCTGACTATGATGTGAACAGCCCTATTACGAAAGAGTTTTTTGCAACAGTACAAAACAAGCTCCATTATGCCGTTACCCATCATACGGCAGCGGAAATTGTTTATGGACGTGCCGACAGTACCAAGCCAAATATGGGCTTGACTACTTGGAAAAACGCTCCGCAAGGACGTATTCGCAAGTCGGATGTTTCGATTGCTAAAAACTATTTAAATGAAGCAGAGATGATCAATCTAAACGAGATTGTAACGATGTATTTGGACTATGCCGAGAGACAGGCACGGCGTGGAAATATCATGTATATGCAGGATTGGGTTAGCCGTTTGGATGCGTTCCTTCAGTTCAATGAAGAAGATATTTTGCAAGACAGGGGCAAAGTGACCGTAGCTATTGCTAAAGCCTTTGCAGAGAGTGAATTTGAAAAATTTCGTGTTTTGCAGGATAGAACATATCAGAGTGACTTTGATCGCCTCGTTGCCAGCATTGAAGAAAACAACGAATAAACCAGAACCCAAATGGATGCTGTCAAGCCAGAGCGCTGTGGCGTTGGTATGGCAAACGATATTGGAAATGTCTATTATAAATTTAGTGACCCAAACTTCCCACATCAAAAATGGGATACGTTTCCACTTAGGCACGCATCCCAGTCCTTTTTACCAATATTGTTTTACCTGTTCGCTGGGATCCTGTGATAACATTTATTACTTCAGCGGCCTGCCTTTCCGGGTTTTGGAATTTTATGTTTTCCTTTATAACCTAATTTAAAGTTTTCTTATCTTTAGAATCTAACGTAATGCAAATTTCTAATGTATTTCATGTCGATCCGGTAGACTTCTAATGGTTTGTATTAATCATAAATATCCACCTTAATCCTCTCCTCGTAGGGCTTTACCAGCTCATCCACCACCTCCCGGGCAAAGTTTCCGGTATCTTCCATAATCTGCCTGCAATTTTCAAGCGTTACTTTATGGCTTCCCTGGGCCATGGCATTGCAGATATATTCGTTGATCTCCGGCGAAAAATGGAGGAGATCCATATAGTTTTCAAGATTGGTGACGATTTTACGGTCATTCAGGAAAAAGTACAACTCCACATTCTCAAAGGAAAGAAGGCGTTCCATGGCAGTCTCCAGATTGTAGAGATAGCTCTGCGTGTCGCCATAGCGGTAGATATTGTCCCACCAGAGCATGGAGTAGGGGGGAACGGATATCTTAAAAACCGTTTCCGGGTGAGAGGCGATCTCTTTTTCCAGAAGGGCCAGATTTCCTTCCAGCTGCACACGGTAAAAATCCGCACTCTTCATCTCATTGATAGTCTTCTTTCGTATATAGAGGCCCAGAATCATGTCCGAGTTAAAGGACTTCCACTGGGCCCAGTTGTAGGAATTGCCCTCGTCGTAATCGCCGGTCAGGGACTGGGCGATGAGGTAAGGGATTTTTTCAAAAAGCACGTCCTTATTCAGCAGATATTCCACGTCATTGAGATAATTGTCGTCGTACAGATACATGGGGCACCCGGTGCTCTCAAAGGTGGTCACGGGCTCGGCGGACAGAGCGGAGGGATCCAGATTATAAAACACATATTTCAGATCGTGATCCTGAAAGGCCACGTCCAGAAGATAGCACAGATCGGCCGTTGCGCCGTAGGAGCGGATGGCCTTGATAGAGGTACAGCCAAAGCGCTCGTCAAACCAGCGGTTGTTGTAGTTCTCGGAGACCGAGGAGCCTGCGATCACGCTGTCATAATCAAAGTTTTTCAGGGAACCCACGCACTGGTATTCCTTGTCCGTGAGCACGGCCTTCAGGCCGGGCAGGGGCTTGTGATATTGAAAAAACGGGTCGAACAGGACCACCGTCGCCATACACAGCAAGAGCAGCAGTGCGCTTCCGATAAAAAAGTTTCTCAGGAATTTCTGAATCATAGGGCGTTCTTCCTTACAGTTAAAAATTAAAGTAGATAAAGGTGCTCACCTGGGAGAAGGAGATGATGCACCAGACAAGCAGGAGCGTGATGGGGAGCCAGAGCTTTTTTCCCGGCTCGGGCTCTGCAGGCCGGAAGGCATGTTCCACAATCTCTAAAGCGTTTTTCCGGCTGATGAGAAAGGCGCTGATGGCAAGGAGCAGGAGGAACAGCGCCAGGTAGGCATATTCCAGAAGCTGGGGGCGGATGAGATTGACCGCCTGCTTTACAACATAGAATTCGGGAATATCCAGCCGGGCGGCTATCTTAAAGACATAACCCGTGTTTTTGAAGGCAAAGATGTTTTGAAACATCTGAAAGGCATCCGCCATGCTGCTGCTCCGGAAAAAGAACAGGGACAGATTAAAAAACCCGAAGGTAAAAATCCACCCCAGCCATCTGGGGATATAGATTCTGGCGGGAACCTTGTCATTGCTGCCCTTTACGCCAACAATCCCCAGGTTGTCCCAGATCACGAGAAGCCCCTGCATGGTTCCCCACGCCACATAGGTCCAGTTGGCCCCGTGCCACAGGCCGCTCAGGAAAAAGACCAGGAAGGTGTTCAAGAGAGTTCTTACCCTTCCCCTGCGGCTTCCCCCAAGAGGGATGTACACATACTGGATAAAGAAACGGGACAGAGTCATATGCCATCTCTGCCACAGCTCCTTGACCGAACAGGCCTTGTAGGGAGAATTAAAGTTTGCGGGCAGCTCGATGTTGAACATTTTTCCAAGGCCAAGGGCCATGTCGCTGTAACCGCTGAAATCAAAGTAAATTTCAAAGGTGTAGGCCAGGATCACCAGCAGCGTGGAGGGCGTATCCAGAAAGGGCGTCTGATCAAAGCCAAAGTTTACGGGAAGGGCCAGCACATCCGCAAGCAGTACCTTTTTGGAGAGGCCCAGAGCGAAAAGCACGATCCCCTTTGCAAAGTTTTCCGGCTGAAACCTTCGGCCTGCGGCATCCTCAAACTGCGGCATCATTTCCTTGTACAGGACAATGGGCCCGGCGATGAGCTGGGGGAAAAAGGTCACAAAGGTGATGTAGTTTTCAAAGGAATAATGCGGCGCCCGCCCAAGGCATCTGTCCACGATAAAGGAGACCTGCTGGAAGGTAAAAAAGCTGATTCCCAGAGGAAGGAGAATGTGCCGCAGGGTAAAGCCGGTTCCGAACAGGGCGTTTACGTTCTCGAAGAAGAAATCGTAATATTTAAAGTAAAAGAGAAACCCAAGGTTAAAGGCAAGGCCGAGGATGAGCATGATGCGGCGGGCGGCCTTTGTCCTGGCAAATTCCGCAAGACGGCTCAGCAGATAATTGCCAAGAATGCTGGCGACAATAATGGCGAGATAATACACGTTAAAGTAACCGTAGAACCACAGTGACATCCCGGCCAGGAAATACTTCGCCGTCCGGTAAAGCTTTTTGCCGTTCAGCAGATACCAGCCGAGCAGGACAAGGGGTAAAAAAAGGAATATAAATATATAGGAATTAAACAGCATGATCGTTCCTCGTAACTATTAGATTCAGGAATCCGGATTCCTGCCTATAAGTATAGCATGTATAGGCATAATTTGTCTAATGCATGGAAATACTTTGAAATACAGGAACAGGTTTTGAAGTAAGAGGTATGCAGGAGGAAGAAAATGGGAAGTTCGGGAAAAAGGTATGGGATAGTTTTATGGGTCATGCTTTTAGGAATGGCAGAGATGCTTGCGGGGTGCGCAGGTGCGAGTTCAGACAGCGGCGGGATCGGCGGGAGAGCTTATGCGGACGAGGGGGAAGGTGCGGATGATGCGGTCAACACGCTCCAGGTCGGCGGTAAGTACCGGATTGTCACGCCTATGATGGAGCTGAAGGAAGCGGTGGTGGATATTCTCGGCGACAACTACTGGCCGGACGCTTTGTTTTCAGAGGAAGAGCTGGCGGAGCGCACCGGTATTTCCAGCAACATGTATGAGAATTTCATGGCGGAGTATCAGCATTCGGAGGCCGGAATCGACATGATGATTCTTGTGGAGGCCAGGGAAGATTCCATCGGCGACGTGGAACGGTATCTCAACGAGTACCGGGAGCTTCTCCTTAAGATTTATGACAATCAGCCCCAGAACAGGGCCAAGATTTTTGCTTCCAGAATCGAAACCATACAGAATTATGTATGCTATGTGCAGCTTGGAGCGGATATCACCCAATTCGAGGAGCAGGGCGAAGAGCAGATGATCGCCTACTGCCAGCAGGAGAACGAACGGGCGGTGGATATTCTGGAGAAGAAAATCCTGAGCAGGGCACAGGAGGAGCAGGAACCATAGAATCCACGCTTTTTACTTAAACCAGTGGATGGTAAGCCGGTCAATCGGACTGTTCTCATATTTGGAATAGGTGATACGCTGGGTGTGGTACAGTCCGAAATAGCCGGAGAGCATGTGGCTGGTGGCAATGGCTATGAGATAATAGTAGGCATCCGCAAAGCCGAACAGCTCAAAGGAGATGAGCAGGGAGGCAAGCAGACAGTTGGTCACTCCGCAGAACACGGAGACCATGCCTATCGCCGCACTCAGAGAAAGAGGCAGGCCGATCAGACCGCCCAGAAAGCAGCCGAAGGTCGCACCGATAAACAGGGAGGGCACGATCTCGCCGCCCCGGTAGCCTGCGGCGATGGTCAGGGAGGTAAAGAGAATTTTCAGCAAGAAGGCGTAGGGGACGGCATGGCCGTCAAGTGCCTGTTCGATGATGGAAATTCCGGTGCCCAGATAATCCTGGGTTCCGCACAGGAAGGTCAGCAGTATGAGGAGACAGCCGCCCGCCATGATGCGCAGATAGGAGTTCTTGAAAAAGTGGCAGAGCAGTTTGTGAGCCAGCTGGAGAGTGAGACAGAACAGGATACTCACTGCGGCGCAGCAGGCTGCGAGAAACACCACCTTTAACCCGGAGGGAACGGAAAGGGGAAGGTCGTCGGCAACGTGGAAGATATCTTCTTTCACGCCCATGAGAACAGCCATCTGCTTGGCAATGAGAGCGGCACAGATGCAGGGAACCAGAGCCGCATAGTACATAGTTCCGATACTGGCCACCTCTATGGCAAAGAAAGCGGCGGTCATGGGAGTGCCGAAGAGCGTGGAGAAGGCGGCGGCAATACCGCTCATGATAATGATCCTTTTGTCCTTATCGTTAAAGCGCAGGATATCGCCCAGGGTCTTTCCAAGGCTTCCTCCGATCTGCAGGGCAGCGCCTTCCCGCCCGACGGAGCCGCCGCAGAAGATGGTGATCACGGTGGAGACAAAAATCAGAAAAGCCATCCGCGGGGAGAGGGAGATATCGCTGTGAATGCTTTCTATCACCGAATCCGTGCCCTTATTCTCCTCATATTTCAGCTTTTTGTACAGAAAAATAATGATAAGGCCGCCAAGGGGAAGCAGTAAAAAGGTGTAACGATGGGAGGTCCGGAAATTTGCGGCGTATACCAGGCACCAGGAAAAGAGGGAGGAGACGCTTCCCACCACGATTCCGGTGAGAGCTCCAAGGAGCAGCCAGCGGACATACTGGCCGACATTGCGGCAGACTGTCAGAGCACACATTTTTATACTTTTTTCCATGGCGGGATATCCTCCTTCGTGTCATAAGGTGTTTCTACAATTATACTGTATTTTGTCCTTCTGCTCAATGGCTTCCTTCTCTTACTTGATGATTTCTTCCGAATTTGCTATCATCATATCAGTAGCGGTTCAAAGATCAATGCCTGTATGCGGACAGGATCCTGAGTCTCTGGAGGGTGCGGCCTATGAAAAATAAGATAACCAAAAGATATTTACCCACTTCCTATTCCCGAAATAATCTGTATCTGTCCATGCTGGTGCTGATTCCGGTGCTGATCGTCTCCGTGGTAAATTTCTTTATTTTATACACAAATAATCTGAATGCAATTCGGAACGACTTGCGGATCAGCTCGGAGAGCACGCTGGGAATGCTGAATGCGCAGTTTGGCTCCATGTCAAAGATCGTCAGCCAGAACCGGATGGAAAAGAGTTTTTCCGCTGAGGCCCAGAATAAAATAGGAACCGTATATTTTCCGATTGTGAAAAAGCTCAGGAAGGATGCGATGTGGGTTCCCTTTTTTGCGGATGTGGGCTATTACAGTATGGAGAGCGAGATGGTCTACCGGATGAACAGCGCCAGTTCCTCCAGGGAGTATTTCGGGGA
>Ga0137308_100574_pt2 | contig 55324 bp, 83 predicted proteins | sample Inofrocosms_June_FD_97181 | JGI IMG/M metagenome (GOLD analysis project Ga0137308, IMG submission 97181) | Mouse cecal microbial communities from Vienna, Austria - N-Acetylneuraminic and N-Acetylglucosamine D2O microcosms_June | ecosystem: Host-associated > Mammals > Digestive system > Large... | reverse complement strand
ACATCCTAAAGCATCCTGTATTGCTTCTTCTTTTGTATCGAATGTACCATGCGTCCAAGTTTCACTGTCTATTTCGTTCCATGACCAAAGCATTTATTTTTTCGTCTCCTGCTTCTGTTCATCAAACATTTTTGCTGTATTGATAAAAATTTGTTTTAACTGGTTGTCATAACCAAATCTTCTCGCATTGGTTTCAATACTTTTTAGCAAATTACCATCATTGTGCCTAAGAGTGGCTGCTTTCCAATCACAAATCATTTCAACAATATCCAAGAGATTCATATCAGTAATCCCTTTTTTAAAATGTTCAGGATGATGCCGATAATTTGCATAATGGTGTTGTAACGCCACATTCATTTCTTTAAGGAATTTATTGTATTCTTTGCTTCCATATGTGGAACCAGCTAATTTAGGAGTATATTCTGTAAAAATTTCTACTTCTGGTGATTCCAATTTTAATCTGTCGTGATCCACTCCTCTTGTAATTAACTTGTCTGCAAATAGCCTGATATACTTTCTTACGTTTTCAATATGTTTAATTGTGTCTACCTGACATTCTGCTATTGTCATTGTCTTATTTTCTTCCATAAGTTCTTATTCTCCTTTTTATTTGTGGTTGAAACGAGCGTTTTGTTGCCTTATTCCATATCAATTTTTATACTATTTGAGATTGAAGGAATGTAAATATCGTATATGTAATATTCGTCATACTTATCATGTCCTTTTTCGCAGCTATATGATTTATAATATCTATGAAAAACAATTCTTGGCTCTCCATTATCTCCTATCTCATAAATATTTACATTGTTTTCATTGTATGGAATACTTCTTATAACTACTCTTTCGTTATCAATAAATGCATAGTACAAATTGTAGTTTGTTTCTATTTTTCCATGAATCCATCCTGTGCCAAGATGACTTCTTCCATTTACTTCTCCAGAAGTTTCACGACCATCACCCATTGCATGTAAATAAATTGTATTCTGTTCCTCTTGATAAGATAATGACTCAAATATCTTATCATCCTTATTTTCATGTATCATCGAAACTTCAATCATACAAAAAATAGCAAAACATATAATAAGAATTATTGTGTGTGCAATTGGCAATCCATCATTAAAAGCACTAAATATCAAACTAAAGAATATTGTGAAAATAATATATATTATTGATAAAACCACAAACATTGAATATAATCCGTATTCATCATTGAATGAATTATCAAAAATCCAAACTCCTAAGTTTTTCTTTATTATTATCAAATATATCAACTCTATAATGTAATCAATAAACAGCAAAGCAGAAAATAATCCTATTTCTTGTTTTAGACCATCAAACCAATCAAGGTTGAAATGACTTATCAAAAAACAAATAAATTCAAAAATGATTGGCATTAATACAAAAAACATTATCCTTCCCATTATTCACCTCTATCTTTCTTTTTGGAACGATAAAACTTATCATTCATTTGGTATTATCCCAATTAAATTTTTGTCCACATTCTGAACAAAATTTTTCTGCATATACATCTTTTTCTCCGCAAACAGGACATTCATAAAACGGGAATCCTACCTGTTTTGTATGTTCAATAGGTTGTTTATCTGTATCTTTTTCAAGCAGTTCCAACACTTTATCTTTCGCTATTTTTCTTGCACAATTCTTACAATCGCCTGTGGTACATAGCCCACAGAAATTTAGATACTTGATTGTTTTCAATAATCTCTTGATTTGTCATTTCTCACCTACTTTGTAATTCCAATCCCATTCAAAGTCACATTCTTAATAACATCCTTTGTATATTTCACTTCCTATGAAGTACCGCCATATAGCAACATTCCAGAAACTTTGATAATATCATCTTCTCCATCTTTTACAAGTTGTACGTCCTGAGCTACACCTACCTGTGTTCGTGTACCATCGTCATTAATAATTTCAATCGGAACACCAACTGCATTTTTAATGGATTCTTCACATGTTTCTTTTGTATAAACATATCCGTTTTTATCTGGTTGTCCAAAATGTACAGGAATCTCCATTATTACTTTTACATTGTCTACTCTCATTATCACGCTCCCATACTTGGTTTCTTTTTTATTATTGATTTTTTCATTTTATTATGTTATAATTTATTAATAACTACTTAGAGAAAAGGTTGGATAGAATGAGTGCACTATATTGCATTGTAGCACTTCCTACAATAGAACATTTTTTTAAATATATGAAAGAGCATTATCCCTATGATATTTCCACCGTATTTGTATTTGTATGGGCAAATAAAAAATACCCTCAATCTGCTGAATCCTTATTAGAAAATTCAGAATATATTAATATCCGTTCTAATAAATATATTGATTTCTTTTATCCTGGTTACGATATCGAAACAAGCGCAAACTTTGATGATGAAAATTTTAAGGTTCTAACCGAACGTGTATTTATAATGTCTGATTTTATACGTTCAATTGAAACAATTGAAAACATGTCAAAATGGCGATATTCTGGTAATGCTGAATTGCTAATTTTAGAATATTATCACGGAAAAATAAAATTTGATAAAGCAATATCAATAAATCTTGATAAACTTTTAAGTGATAATATTATTTTTTCAGTCAACTCATTTATAGAGGATATTATCAGAATAGCTAAGTCATGTAATACAACTTCAGAGTTTTCTCATAAGCTCAACTATTCAGAAGCAAAACTAAGCATTCAAGATGCTATTAAAAAGTATTTGTCTGATAAATTAAATGGAACCCATATTGGCACATTCCTATGTCAAAATCTTGAAACAAATACATGAAAGTCCTATTTCATCGGAATATTTAGTCTATATATAGTGGTTATATTGTGTATTTACCACTATATATAGTTTGCAATTTTACATCTCCTTTAACCAGGTCTGTCTACTCTTACTCTTGTTATTATCCATACACATCTTAAATGCTTTTGGTTCTGCTAAAAGCAAGCATCTCTTCTTTGCTCTTGTAATTGCCGTGTACAATAAACAAGTGTCTAATAATGTGTAATGTGTCATATCAATGATAATTATTACCGTTTTATATCCTGAACCTTGACTCTTATGAATTGTCATTGCATATGCTAAATCCAACTGATCTAATTCATTTCTTGTATAAGTAATAACCTTTGTTTGGTCGTTCATTTTAAATTCAACAGTAAACTCCAAAGTCTTTTCTTTACCGTTTTGAACTTCTTCAATTTTGGTTATATATCCTACTTCTCCATTGAAAACATTTTTCTCATAGTTATTATCAACTTGCATTACTTTTGAACCAATAAGATATTCCTTTTTTTCTATCTTCATTGTTCTTCCATTTTTATCAAGAAGAATATCGCTAAGTTTGATATTGATTTCTAATGTACTATTATCACAATTCTCTTTTCTTGGAACTATAATAGCTACTTCATCCATTCCATCCTGTTCAATCGCTTTTAAATATGACTTAATCGCAATATTTCTAAGTCCTTCTCTTGTGTCTCTAAACATATAAGTCATATCTTGTAATTCGCCATTAACAATTCTTAATTCTGGCTGTTCAATCGGCATAATTCCTTCACGAATCTTATTTGCATCGGATAAAATACCTGACTTTTCAGCTTGCCTTAATACTTTTGTTAAATGAGAAATGTGTAAACTATCTGTTTTAAGAAGTAAATCTCCAAAAATATTTCCATATCCGATAGGTGGTAACTGTCTGTTATCACCACACATAATAACTTTTGCTCCCTCTTTGATGGCACTAACTATTGCATGATATACATAAGAATTAATCATAGAACACTCATCAATCAAAATTACATCTGAAGTCAATGGGTTTTCATGGCCATACTCAAATCCTTTCTGTGGATTAACGCTTAATAATCTATGTATTGTCGAAGCTGGAAAACCAGTTGCCTCTGTAATTCTTTGTGCAGCTTTAGCAGATAAAGCACAACAAGATATTGAATAGTTTGCATGTTTATAAATATTTAATAACGCTCTTGAAATCGTACTTTTGCCAGTGCCAGCTTTTCCTGCGATTATACAAACATTATCATTTAAACTTGCTTTTACTACTTCCTTTTGTTCGTCTGTTAATTCAAATCCTTGCTCTTTTTCTGCCTGTAATATACCTTCATTTATATCTTCTTCATCCAGTTCCAAACATGGATAACTCTGAATGTCTTTTAAAATACTGTACACATCTCGTTCTAACTCATAATAGCTGTACAAACCAACCTTATCACCATCGAAATGTAATATAATTTCTTTTTCTCTTTCTGATTCAATAAGTCTTTCAAAAACATCCATACATTCTGAAATATTATCTCTTACCGCATTTTCTAATGTTTCAATATTTATCCATGTATGTCCTTGATTATTACCAATTTCTTTAAGATGATATTTAATAAACGCATATGTTCTTTTTGCAGAAATCTTAATATCTGGATTCAGTTTTAATGCCAATGAATCTACAGTCTTAAACCCAAAACCACGTAAGTCGAGCATAATATATGGATTATCAAGCAATTTTTCCTTTAATAATGCTGGATTTGGCTCACCCATCAACAACTTCTTTATCATTGAATACTTAACACCTAACGGCTGTAAAAGAATCAATATGTCAGATATAACATAATTCTCTAAAACTTTTTCTTTTATTGATTGATATGTCATCTCGCCAATACCTTTTAGTTCTTTGAGATCAACATTATCAGTGCCTTTGATAATATCTTCTACAATATCAGGATATTTTTCTAATAAAGTTTCTGCCTGTCTATCTGTGATAATTGATGTTAAAAACATCTTTTGTTGTTCCTCCGTTTTTGGTGTGACGGAGGTTATAATCTTAGGTTTATACTGATATGATTTGTATTTTGCATTGTAGTCCAATGTGGCAGTCACCTCATATTCAGACCCAATATACAATTGCTGCATATTACCTACCAACATAGACATTTTCAAACCTTCAGTATCAGTTTGAAATGGTGATGGTGGCACTAAATCATATTCAGGAATATCATCTTTTGTATGAAACACAAATACGCCATATGATGAATCACTACTGTAATATCTTTCATGGACTGGCACACATTTGAACTTAATTTCCTCTATTTTAATCACTCCTTACTTCAACTTAGATAGTTTTCTATCATCCAACCACTGTTTATATGTTTTCATTTCTTGAATAACCGCTTTTTCATCGCTCTTTTTACACAACATTGCAATCTGGTTACCTCTTTTAATTAAGTCTTCATATTGCTTATACTGTGTATGCCAACAAATAACTTCCACTAAGCCAAATGCTGAATACATCCAAATAAATGCAAATTGCTTACCATTTCTATCTTTCTTCTTTTGAATTTTTGAAATAGCCCCAACTACTAATCCCTTTGCACCTTCATCCACTTCATCAAATGGTGCCTGAATATACTTGTACGCTTCAACAAACGGGTTGTTATTAATGAATACTGATAGAGCATCAAACTCCCAAAACTTTTCATTTTGTAAATACTTTTCTACGAACTCGTTCATGGAAGTATTAAACCTTTCATCTTGTTGTTCTAAATATTCTTTCTCTTTTTGTTTGTTATACAAATCTAATCTTACCTGTTTATCTTTAATCACATCCGTATCAATACCATACTTTTCTTTTAATACTGATAATTTAGGAAGCGATACAACTGGCTTATATGGCTTCTTTTTAAATTGCTTTGCTGCAAATTGTAATAAGAAATTCTTTTTATCTTTGCATGGGATAGCTCCTGCTTTTGTCAATGTAATAACTACCTTATTTGATGGATTCATTCTTTCATAAAAATCGTTGAAATTCTTAAACTTACAATTGGTAGTTCTTTCTTCAATCAGTAAGTCAACAAATTTTTCACCAACATCTTTAATTGCTTCAAGCCCAAATAAGATCCGACCATCTGTAATAGAAAATCCTCTATCAGATTTGTTTAGATGTGGGGGTAAAAGTGTTACTCCAAAATCTTTTGCATCTAATATGTACTTGTTTAAAGCACCATAATCGTCACGTTTCTGATTTAATAATGCACAGAAAAATTCAACTGGATATTTCCACTTTAAATATGCTGTTTTTAATGTAAGAATCGAATACAAAGCTGAATGTGATTTATTAAAAAGATACCCGCCCTTAGTAGAAAGGTCATCGCTTATTTGCTTTGCAATAGATTCATCATATCCATTATCAATAATCTCTCGGTACAACTTAGCAGACTCGGATTTAACCAATTCTATATCCTTTTTACCTATAGCTTTTCTGAACTTATCAGCACCACCATAGGTTCTTCCACCAAATTTTCTAACAATATCCATCAACTGTTCTTGATAAATCATACAACCATATGTACTTTCAAGAATCGGTTTCATATCAGGATGAATGTATTTAACTTCTTGCCTACCATGTTTGCATTCAATATATTCGTCTAATGCACCCATACTATCAGGTCTGTATAATGCCAAAACTGCCGATACATCTTCTAGGTTAGAAGGTTGTAACCTTACTAAAAGGTCTTTCATTCCTTGTGACTCTACTTGAAATACACCATCAACTTTTGCAGAACACAGCAATTCGTATGTTTCTTTACAGTTTAAAAATTCTGGATTATTAATATCAATTTCCCATTTGTCAATATTTGCATATTTGCAAGCATATTTGATGGTATTTAAAGTAGTTGCTAAACCAAGTAAGTCAAACTTAATAATGCCAATATCCTCAATAATTTTCTTATCAACCTGGATTACGTGTTCGCCTTTGCTACCAATTTTCATTGCCATATAGTCAGTAATTTTTGTATCCACAATACCAACTCCACCAGCATGAATACTTACCTGTCTAACCCGACCACTAATTTTACTTACTATATCAAACAAATCTTTATAATCTACATATTCCTCATATAATGTAGGGTTATTGGCTATGCATTCTTCAAATGTATCAAATACAAATTTCTTACTTATCTTGTTGGAAATGTTATATGGAATACCTAAAACCCTTCCTACATCTTTAACTGCCACACAAGGCGTAATATATGAGAAATTGATAACCTGGCATACTCTATCTTCTCCATATTTATCTGTAAGATAGCGGACAACTTTTTCTCTGTCTGAGAAGTCGGTATCAATATCAGGCATTGACACACGTTCTGGATTTAGAAATCTCTCAAAAATCAAATTGTAACTAATAGGATCTAACTCTGAGATACCAAGTAAATAATCAACTATCGCACCACCACCAGAACCTCTACCATCTCCAACATATACATCATTCTCTTTCGCCCATCTAATAAAATCCCAAACAAATAAGAAATAGCCATCAAACCCCATTTGATGAATAATACTTAATTCATATTCCAGTCTTTCTCTTCTAACCTTCTGTTCTTCATCAGATAATTTATCTATTCCTCTTGTATACCAACCTTTGTCACATAGACATTTCAGATACAAATAATTATCTTCAAATCCTTCTGGTAATGGGAATGTAGGTAATTGTGGTGACTGAAATGGCATTTTTACATCTTCGATCAAATCTGCAATAATATCAGAATTGTTTAATCCCACCGTTACATTCTCTTTACCAATTTGATTATCCATAATTGTATGAATTTCATCTTCAGATTGCAAATAGCAATCGTCATACAATTCTGTTAATGTTTCGTCATCTCTTGCAATTTGAACATGACGTGCCTGGTAATATAAATCTTCCTTTGTAGCAGAGTGGCTATCGGTTGTAATAACAAAGTCTGTATCAGTATCATGGGATAATCTCAAAATCTTTTTGTTATAGTTCTCTTGATCAGTCGTTCTATGGCTCTGCATCTCAAGATAAAAGTGTGGGAATATAGATTTATACTCTTTTACATAATCTATACACTGTTCATAATCACTTTCTTTTGCAATTTTTGATGCTAAACAAGCTGATAGAATAATTAAGTTTTCTGCATAGGGTTTTAACAGTTCTAAATCTACTCTTGGTTTATAGTAAAATCCTTCAAAATTACTTGCTGTAATAATCTCATTAAGTGCAATTCTTCCTTTTTCGTTTTTTGCTAAAGCAATTAAGTGGAAGTATTTGCTATTAGGATCTTGAATATGTATATCAAAACATTCGTACAATTCAACACCATACATCATCTTAATGTCAGGATAGTTTTTCTTTAACTTGTCAAAATACACCCAACTATATTGATTTCCATGTTCTGTAATAGCAAAAGCCTTTAATCCAATTTCTTTTGCTCTTTCTAGGTATTCTTTTGGATGAGAAAATCCATCCAAAACTGAATATTCAGAATGGTTATGTAATGCACTTGCCAATTAATCACCCCTTACTGTTCTCTAAATGCATAATCTTTAATAATAATCTGTGGAGTAAGTATTCCATTATAATTGTTGACAGAAACAGTTCCTACAACATCCATAACCCCTAATATTACACCATTTTCAATATCTTCATCCGTTAATTCCTTATACTTCAATAACAAGGAATCTGTATTAACATCTACATTAAAATTGACAAATGCATACCCATCGCCAACAATTACCTTCCATGAATTAAGATTTTTTCCCATAATATTTGTATCTTCGCTATACACTATAATGTTTTTAATATGAATAAGTGGTTCTTTAATACCTTGTCCAAAAATATCTTTCATTTCATCAATAGTTTTAATAAAAGCAACGGATAAATCATCACATTCCATATCAAAATCAACATAAAAACATTTCTGAAAATCAACATCAGCCAATCTCTCATTACATAATTCGATAGATTTTGTTACATTTTCTCTATGAATTGAAATACCCGCTGCGTTATTGTGCCCTTGAACATATTCAAAAGTACCTGTAGAATCCAAAAAATCCTTTAAACTTTCTATTGGACTATTATCAAAGTTTCTACATGAACCACCATAATACAGAGAGCCATCTTCTCTTACTTTCTGCCTTCTAAGCAATAAACATGGTCTGTTGTACTTTTCTGCAATTTTGATTGCAACAAGTCCAGTTAATGTTTCCCCAAGAATATCTGATACATTGATAAACATTACTTTATCATTATATATCTCTTTTCCTTGAACCAATTCATCAATAGCATCTACACCCTTTTGAACTATCTTACTTTGTCTATTCTTTGCGTTGTAACATAGTCTCGCAGCTCTCGTATAAATATCCTCATCAGATTCTTCTGTTTCACCACGTTTTTTATATTTAAATACTTCATCTGTTTCTACAAATGCTCTAAATAATAAATCCTTATCTTCAGCACTTCCTACCCTTATCATGGAGTTTAAGATCGGTGTCACATAGAACTGAACAGATATAATGTTTACAATACCATTCATAGAATATGACTGTTTTTCAATTAGTGCTTTAAATAATTTACTTCTGATTTTTGATAGACCTAAATCTACATAATATCTTGTCTCACACTCTCTCATATCCATAACATCACTGATATTACCAAGTGCAACCATATCTAACATCTTGTCTGCATAATCTTCCCACAGTTCTTCATCAACTGCTTTCAGAAATTTATAAACAATACCAGCACCACAAAAGTTTTTATTTGGGTAATCACACATCTGATTATTTACTACAATGGCAAAGTCATTCTGTTTATCACAAATATGGTGGTCAAGAATAATAACATCCATACCTTTTTCAACCAATTCTTTGCACTGTTCGTTATCATTGCTTCCCGCATCTGGAACGATCAATAATTCACAATCTTTTGGTATTTCTATATCCTCCGAAATACCATGTTGTTTCTTAGAATGTAATGAATATGTTACATTTATATCTTTTTCCAACTGTTTAATATATCTGTAAACCATACTTGCTGATGTATAACCGTCAACATCAGAATCAACAACAATGTGAATTCTGCTTTTATTTTCTATATGTTTGATAAAGCAACTTACTGCTTTATCAATATTTTTCAATAAATTAAAATCATGTATACAACCCTCGTTAAGATTGAGATATTGTTTCCAATTCTCAATTCCTCGATTTAATAAAATAGTCTGTTTAGGATTATCTATGTCATTTAAAGAGTTTTTTATCAGTCTGTAATTCAACCATTCATCTCCTTACTTCAATCTATATATACACTTTTCAAGTAACTGTTCAAATTTTGAAATGTTATCTGTTGGTGATTCTTTTTCATTTAGTATGCCAATTGTATCTATGAGTGCATATATTTCTGTACCATCAATAAACATACTTGCAATATCATCAAGTTCTTCTTTTGTAATATCCTTATCAAAAACAAAAATAATCGGAACGCAAAGTCTTGTTAATTTATCAATTTGTAATTTAGAAATTTTTGATCCACCAGTTGCTACCGCTTCAAAATATCCTTTGTCATATAACTGTTGAACTCCTTTTTCTGCTTCAGTTACAAAAACTCTCTGTGCCTTTTTAATAAAGTTAATTGTCTTGTATAATCCATATAAAATTTGCGACCTTGCACATTTTTCGATATACATAAACTTCTGTTCATCTTCTGGTACTTGTCTATAAAAATACCTTGCTTTTACACCTACTAAATTACCCAAATCATCTCTGATTGGAATAGTAATTCTGTTTGTAAACTCATCATATCCAATCTCAAATTCTGCCTGTGTGTCATAACTAACACCATCTTCGTTAAACATATCATTGACATACGGTTTAAAATACGAAAGAATTTTTTCAGGTATTGGCTTTAAAGGTTTTTCCGTTTCTGTTTCTGTATCAACAGATTGCATTTCAACCAACATTTTTGTTAATTGAATACTTTTAGGTAAGTCTTCATTAAGATTTGAATAATAATCTATATCTAAAACGTCACATATCCATTTGACCGCATATGGAAATGTTTCATTTTTATAAAACTCCACAAGAGATATTAAATCCGTGTGGATGTTCTTGCAATTTGATATATCCCTTGTATAATTAATTGTTGTTAGGATTGTGTTTTCATAAACACATACAGCCGTTAGATTATCTCCATCAGGATTCGCACATTGAAAGTATCCGTCCTTTTTTCTGATATGATGACAACCTAATTCTTCAAGGATTGTAGGAATGAAATTATTTTCAAGTATATATTCTTTTAAAATCTCAATATCCAACCTTCAATCCTCCTCTACTTTTTAATTAGTTCTCCTATTTCGAGCCAAATATTAAGGTCTAAATCTACTTCAAAAAGTAGTTTTACTTTTCTACCAAATCGGTTTTTATCTGTTACACAACAGTAATATCTCTTTTCTACATCAAGATCATGAATTGTATTTGTACCCCAATCACTATTTGTTATATATCCGTATTTATGAAAGTCTTGTTTTGGTATTTCTTTAAATAAAAATAGCGTATGTAAAACATGCTTAATTGATTTGCAGTTCGCAATATTACTTGATGTCAATTCATCTGGTTTAATAAAGTTTGCATCATCTGTAAGCTGAATAGAAAGATATCCAAACATATCTAATTGTTTTGCCAATTCTGTCAGTTTTGTAGCAGTAACTTTCATTGCTGCCCAGTCGCCAGTTGTTGACAAATCATTTTTAAATGTGTCATAAAAGAAATAACTGATTCCTTGGGTCAGATTAGCTTTTCTAATTTCAAACTCTAATGTTTGATCATCATAAGCGGTTGATACATCTTTTACACAAATAAGACCTTGTGTTTCGTCCTCAATCCAATCTGCTATTTTCATAATCTTTACATATTCTTCTGAATTAGCAGCAACTCTTTGAGCATATTCTTCAATAGTTTCTGTTACATCTCCCCACTCGTCCTTCTCTGCATAAATAAATTCTCCATTGCTGTCTTTATATAAACCAAGCGTCAATTCTCTTTCTTTCTTTTTCAGCCTTAGTCCATGTAATGTTTGAAACTCTGGATTATTGATAACAGTTGTAATAAGCGCATATCTTATTTCTTCAACAGTCATTTCGTTTAATAAAACAAATACCTTTTCTCTTAATACCAAAGTGATATAAGCAATCAATTTAGTCATATATCTACTTTTACCAGCATTACTTAACATACCAACTGCCATTACAGACTTCTTTTTCATACCTCTTGTAATGTCATTCATTACACTAAATGGCATTTGCAATCCTAAATCTGGTGTTTCCATGCAATGTAGTAATGTAGATTTAATGTTGGTATTTAATATCTCAGATTCTTCATTTGTTAAAATAACTGTATGTATTCTATCTGCTTTGGATCGAATCAACCTATAAATATCCATAGCAGTAAGCATTTCAAATTTTGGATGATTTAGAATCTTTTCAACAGAAAAACCATTTCTCTGATATTCTCTTAGTAGTGAAAACTTTTTTAATACCTCAAAATATCCTTGAAAATTATCAACAACTGCAAGATTCATCCAATCTTCAAGTGTTTTCCAACCACCATATTTTTTATATAAAGAGAGTCGTTCCTGATCTTCTGCCATATACGTACTGATAACGCTTCTATTAAATACTTGTGTTCTTGTCTGATACATAATCTCCGCATTATCATAAAAGAACTTTGTTACCTCATCATAAAAATCATATTTTGACCGTATATTATGACCATGTTCTATAAATAAATCAGGCTTTTTAAAGATACTTCCTACAAGCAAAATTTCATTCGTAATATTTGAAACAACTTCTATTTATACCACCACCTTATATCTCATCTAACATTGAATTAATATCTACCTTATTATTGAAAGTACCAATTCTTTTAGGTCTTGCTACATCTGTATATTCTATCTTCTCTATACTTCTCTTTTTTGATTCATCTAACTCTGCAATAGCAATCTTTTGTTGTTCCTTCCACTTCAAATATGAATCATATTTAGAAAGTAAAATTGCCAAATCATAGTTGACTCTATTGACTCCTAATATTTCATTACCTTTTTTTCGATTCTGTTCAGCAACCTTATCCAAATAATTTCTTTTCTGCTTCCACATATCCAATAGATCTTCTGGTGGCACAGGTTTATTTAATTTTTTCATAGTGCCTTTATATACAGAATCCATTTTTATATAGAAATATTGTGGGAAATATGAGATGTCATACATGTCAAAGAGAAATTCATATAACTCATTTTTAGTAGATTTTTTCTTCTCAGTTACTTTAGTATTTTGTCTACACTGTTCAATATATTCCTGACATTCTTCAACTGTTTTGGGACTACGTTTTTTTGTTGTTTGTTTTTCAATGTAGCAATTGGTATGGGTATAAGATTTTGTCTCGTTTTTTAAGGTTATAAAAAAATCTTCATTAGTATCATTGATGTGAATTGGTTCTTTACAGATACTACATTTCCTTGTAATTGCTCTCATTTTTACCTCAAATCTGTATACCGCCCATTACAGACGGTATACGTTTAATAGTTATTTACTTTTACTCAGCTTACCTAGACACAATGCTGTAATACTTCTTTAAATCTTCAATGTCAGTCAACTTCTGATATGCCTTCGGAAGTCCTACGTTTGCAATTTCTGTCTGCTTCTTACTTTTTTCTGTCTGTGAAAGTTTGCTAATTGTTTCCTTAATTGCTTCTTTGTAATCATCAGCAGTTGTAAGTTCTGTATCAGATTCCTTTTCTGCATTCAATTCGTCATCAAACTTAGCATTATCCTTCTCAACAGCCTTTAACTCTTTTTCAATAGCAGAACCCATATTGTTTGCTACCGTAAAGTCCTTCTTGCCCTTGTTCTTATCAATAGCTTCCTGCCAATCAAGAATAGAAGGCTCAATAATAATCTCGTTCTGCTGGTGTACGAGTGTTCTGTCTTTCTGATCTACAAGTCCCTTGATAATACCGTCATCATCTTTAAACATTCTGATTACAGTCTTACAGTTATAAGCAACATCCTTGAATCCATCAGGAATCTTTCTGCCAGTTGCCATCATCTTGATTTCACCATTCTTATCCTTGTATGACTCTTTTTCATCCTTTTCTCTTGCTGTTACAGCAAAGTGCTTACCACTTGCCAAGAGGTTAAGAATCAAATTCTGTCCGTCAAATTTCAAAGTATTGTAATCTTTTACTTCAAGTGATGCTCCTTCAATAGCAACTTCCTTTGCCATACCTGTGATCTCATTCTTATTTGCTCTTACAGTTGCTCTCTTCTTAGAAAACTCTACGATACTCTGCTGTTTTGCTACATATAATAAGGTTGCACCATCAACAACAATCATATCTGGTCTAAAAGGATTGCCGTCTGCATCAAGATATACTTCATCTGTTTCATTTCCATCTTCGTCAAATTCATAGAAATCTTCTCCGTCTTTTGCTTTCTTAATAAACTCTTCAACCTCTGTCAAAGACTGTGTATAAACAATATAGATATTTCTAAGGTCAATTCCCTCTTCCTCGTACTTATCTAAATATGTATCAACACCACCATTTTCAGGGTCAATGAATAATACTTTGAATGGTCTGCCATCCTCATTCTTTAACTTTAATGATTCAAGACAGAAACTTGACTTCCATGTACCATAATCTCCATAAAGTAAAAATCCTAATCTTGTCTTAATTTTATTTCCACTACGACCTGTTGCCATGTTTTATAATCCTCCTTGTAATTCAAATATTTTTATGAATGGACTGGAATTACCAGCCACACTCATCATCTGCTGCATCAGAATTTGCTACGCTACCCCAACCTTCAGTTGATCCACCAAAATCCTTTTCTGCATTCTTAGATGCCTTTGCAGTTTCAATTGCCTTATCAATTTCTGCTTCTGTGTATGTAGTTGTGTCGATAGTCTCAGGATCTGCGCCTATAATTACTAACTCTCTAATGGTAGGTGCATTTACTTTATCCATATTGTTTTTAGCACCCCAACAATCGGATGTAGCTACCTCTTCTATATTCTTTTCTACGCTGATATTTCCCCAAACCTTAATGCTTGAATAAGGTTTTAAGTTCTTGCTGAATACTCTTGCAAGGTTCATATCTGTGATAATAAACTCAGCGTCTTCAACAGAATCATAGTTTACAATCTTTGCAGCAACGGTTGCTCTTGTCTTATCTTCGTTTGGAGTAATGCCAGTAAATACAATCACCTGTGTAAAATCAGCCAATGCCTTGAAATCTTCTACTTCAAAATCAATATCCTTTCCAAGAGAAACCTGTGAAGGAACAAACTTTGTTGTATGCTTTTCGTTATAACTTTCAAACTCAATATTACCCTTTACAAATACAGTCTTATCATCTATAAGGTTATCTCCGATTTCCTTACAGGCATCGTAATCAGTCAAACGCTTCTTATCATTAACTTCATTACCCTTTGCATCCTTTACCTTTGTAACACCAACATTTACACCAATAAGACTGTAATCCTTTTCTGCAAATGTAAATCTGTCCTTCCAAGGTACTTCCTTAGTAACTGTCTTATTATCTTCTTTCTTACTGAAGTAAACAGAATCTCTTTCCATACCATTAAGACTCACAAATACTGTAGAATTTTCATCAAACTGAATACCAAACGCTACTGAACGCCAAGGCTTGTCTGTCCTAGTAAGTTTTTCAGTATAGAAGTTATCTCTCTGAGTACCAGTTACCTTTCCTCTTACCTGAAATGAACCTTTTGTCTGTGGTAAACCTAATCCTTTTTTCTTTGTTTCTGTCATTAAATAAATGTCCTCCTGTAAAATAAAATTATTAAAATATTTTCACATCATATATAACATCAACAGCCCATACAGGACTGGAACATAGAGATTAAATCTATATAAAATCTATGTCATCAGTGGTTTGTGGCTAAATTTGGCGTAATTTAACCAAGGGTATGCTGTACCACCCAAAACGAATATAACTGTTCAATTGGAATTATTGGAATTGTCTACGGATAGCCGTGCGAAATGTTTACTTGTTACTGTGTACCTGATTGATTATTCTCTATCTAACTAATTGTCCAAACAGATATGAGGGATAAATACCTACTTCTTTTCTATCTATTCTCTTTTTACAGTCTTCGATATTTGTGAAATAGTAACTTGAGAACCACCAAGGCATATACCTTATTTCTCCCAAATGCTCAACTGCGTAAATTGAACACCCATTATATACTTCTACTTCAAACTGCTTTTTATATTGGTCATAACACTCTTGACTGCAAAATAATTTTCTTTTGCCATTCTTATCATAACCTTTCAAATTGACTGTAAAGGTTTTAAAATTACACTCCCCAATTTCTTTTCTGCAATTTAGGCACTTGACTTTTGGATATTGATTCATTTTAATCACTATTCCTTTCTACAGAATCCTCATAATCTGTTCATATAAACAGCTACTTCTCTCCCAATGGAAAGTTTTGTTCTGATGCATATGTCCAAAGAGCCATGCCTTATAATCCACATTCTGCTTAATCTCTTGTAAATAATCGGTCAATCTATCTCTCTGATATAATCCTGACCCACCGTCCATCTGTCTGAGCAGTGAAGTATATGGACTATGAGTAATAATGTAATCTACTTTATTATTCTGCTTTTCAAGATTCACCATACCCTCATTCATCTCTTCTTCATTTGGAAGTTCTCTTTCCCACCAACTTACATGATTGATTCTGTATAAAGCATATGGATTCTTATCTAACCTTTTCTTCTTTTCTTTGAAGTCTGGATCATCAAGTTCCAATATTCCGGCAGATATATCATGGCTACTCGCACCACCAAAGACAAAGAATAACTTATCTTCAATATTGAAAATTTGACCTCTCATAAGATGAATGACTGATGGGCGAATGAAATGCACATTTCCTCCGTGCCACTGTTCTATTGGGCAATTATCAAGTCTATCAAAATTATCATGATTTCCATCAATAAATAATGTCGTGAATGGTTTATTTTCAAGCCAGTCTAACCAATACTTTTCAGTTTTATTTTCTCCGTTGTAATCCCATACAAGACCAAAATCACCAAGAATAATTACCACATCATCTTTTGTCATTTCCTTCTGCTCTAGAAAATTATCTGTTGAAAACCTTTGTGGGTTCCCATGTATATCACCTGTGATCCAAACCGCCATAACTACCTACCTCTTATCTGCTTTCTTTCCCTTCTTCTCTTTCTGTAACTTCGCCTCCTCAGATAATTGATTCTCTAACTTTCTTGTGATACTTTTCATTTTGCCTACTTGTTTACATGTTAATCCCATATTTAATTTCTCCTTCTTGATTATATTTACAATTTTATTTCAAGTGGTATATCAATTGCACCACCAAGACCAATCAAACGAAGACCTAATTTTGTTTCCTCATCATACTTATCAAAATAATATGTAGCAAACGGAGATTCGTAATCAACAGTATTCTGTTCTACATAGTAAACAACTACATCATTTTCTTCTCCATTATTGCATGACTCATTCCATATCTTTTCAACACATTCTTTCAGATGCTCCTCGTCACAAATCCCTAAAATTCTTTCTTTAATCGAAAAAATATACATTATGTTGTTCTCCTTTTTATTTTTCAATCTACATAATCAGTAAATTCTTCATTGCAGCACATACATTTGACTGTTTGACACTCTACAATGCCACTTGGTAAAAATTCATATACAAACTGTTCACCTGCTGTTGCATGAGATACACAACCTTGCTTTCTATGCTTCTCTACCCATTTATCTATTCTTTTGCTTGTTTTAAATTCTATGTATTATCACCTCACATATTAAATTTAATAATGTTTACCTGTTATACCAACACCATCATTCTTCTGCTTATCACTTCTACTCGCCAATATTTGATATTTTACTTTTGTACAATTATGTGGATTGCCTTTACACTTGCTAACATCCCATCCTCGCTCACACCAATATTGACCATTGAATCCTTCATAATAACTGCAATGTCCACCCATCTTATTTTGTGGTTTTTCTGGATCATGTCTTGGTTTATTCTTACTCATTGTTTAATTCTCCGTCAAAACATATCATATGCTACATAATATCCACTATCTGATAATTCTTTAATCCACTGTATTCTATCTTCCATATCATTTAAGTCTTAATTGCTATCAAGTAACTCCTGGCATTTTAGACTCATTACAGAAGGTTCAATAAGCAAACTTTGAATATATTTTTCTGGTTCTTCACAATGTATTTCATTTGAAATATTTGGTATTGTTATGCCAACTTCTTTAAAAAGATTTTCCAATTTTGTTCTATTCCCATATGAATGACTTGTAGCATCATCGTCTATATATTCAACGGAATAATCATAATCAGAGATTCCCCATGATACAGGATGTTCATATTCTTCTATTTTGTAATTTTTAAACCAATGAAAAATAACTCCCATGATTAATTACCTCCAAACTCACCCTTTGAAATAAGAATTTCAACTACTTTCCACATCAATATATAGTGTTTTTTATCACTTTTAATATCTATATATTGTATATGCATCTTAGATATATGAAAACTGACATTCAGTTCCTCGTAAATACCTACCGTTGTCCAGTTTAATGATAGTTTCGTAGGGTTCTTCTAAATCATCCCTTACAACTGTTCCTAAATGTTTCTTACTAGTATCATAGTGATAACAAACTGCAACCCTACTTCCTACAGCTAATTCAGGAAATTTATAATTTTCATCTTTCTGCTTCGGAAATTTATCATAAGTAATCGTACTTACACACCCCATATATTTATTTTCCTTTCCTTATGCCATTTTTACATCATTACAATATCCATCTGTAAACAATTTATCTAAAACAATATACGGATCTTCATTAGCAGCTTTTACTCTTCTTATAAGTTCTTCAACAGATATTTTTTCTTTAACAACCAAAATATTTTTGTCATCAACTTCTACCTTTTTATTCTCACATACTATCTTTACTGGTTTATTATTTTGAATTGGCACAATGTATATATTATCTTTCATAAAAACTCCTTCCGTCCAGTAAGTAGATTCATCAGATTTAAGATTATTTAATCCTAAATCTTGTGCAGTAATACTTCCACCATTTTTACACTTTTCCCATAATTCATTATCAGATAATTTACACATATAATACCTCCAAATTCACCATAAAAGAACGCTTTCAATGCTATACATATTTCAAATTAACTTCATCTCTTAACACTCTTTCGTATAAACTCTTACTATACTCAATCTTATTTGTTAGACTCTGAATCTCTTCTTCAATACGTTCTAATACATTTTCTTTATTTTTCACTGCCCCTTTTCTCACAAAATATTTACCACCACAATACATTCCACCACTGTCTATTGCTACATGCCACCAGTCATTTTCTTCAAATTCATTTATATTTTCTCCAGAATGTCTCTCCACTTCTTCAAAATCAAATTGGAACTCAAATTCATCAAAATTTTCATCTGTTAGTTCAATATACTTATCATCAAAATAAGTATCTACCATGTAATATTTATCATTTTTTTCATTATGTCTTACTCTAAAAGTCCAATTAAAGCAATGATACATATTATCCCAATATAGAGGACTCCTGTATCTTTTATCAGGTTCATGCTTATATAGTCCAGTCATTACGAGTTTTTCTACATTTGATTTTGATAACAATTTTACCCACCTCCAAATCGTCAATGAAATTTCGGTTTCAATACCTCCTATGGTTGAAAACTTGGCATTAACTGCAATTTGAATAAATTCTTCTCATGCATTGTATCAATTCTTTTCTTTACTTCTCCATCTTCGATCTCACCAGTACGAATATATCTGTCCAAAGTATCATAAGTAAATCCGAGATTATCTTCGTCTGTCTTCCCACAAAGACCATCCGAAGGAACCTTATCAATCAAATCATCTGGTAATCCTAAGACTCTTCCAATCTGTTTGATTTCTGTAACTGTCAAATTAGATAATGGACTAAAATCACCTGCCGCATCACCATATCGTGTAGAGTATCCTACCCAATCTTCAGATAAATTACATGTATTCGCAACTCTACCATTCATGCTCTGACTAATTGCAAATAAGGTTGACATTCTGATACGAGCCGGAAGATTAATTTTTGTTTGATCCGAAATTTTTAATGTATCAAATCCCTGTCTCACATCATCATAAATTGCAGTTACGATTCCATTAAGTACACAGTTTACCGTTTCACCAATATTTATTTCTATGCTATGAATACCAATATGCTTAATCAGCTTCTTTGCCATACTAATGTCTCTTTGCTCTCCGTTCGGCATTAGTACACCGATTACTCTATTCTTACCAAGTGCTTCTACACACAATGCTGCTACAATAGAACTGTCCTTCCCACCTGAAATACCAACAACGGCATTACAACCTTTCCCATTTTCTTCAAAGAAATCTCTGATCCATTTCACACATTTATTTTTTACTTCTATTGCACTAAAATCAGCCATATTTTACTTCTTACCTCCGTATAGTCTTTCACGAATATCTAAAAATGTATCTTCTCTGACAAGTTCTCCGTTTTCAAATACTACTTTCAGAAGAGTATTATCACTCATTTCAAGAAGTTCGTCTCTACATATAAGTTCTCCGTTCTCTCCAGCATATACTTCACAGCATCCTTTATGAGATTTCTTCAACTTGCTTGTATCCGTTTTAGGGTCTTTATAGATCATCAACTTCTTTCCATTGATAACTCCGTATGTTGCTTTCATAGCAATACCAAAAGTATCTCTTGTTGCTACAATGAGTTTTTTATTTTCAACGATTGCAGAGAAACAGAAAGCACCAACGCCATATGCAATACAATTAGCAGCAAACCCACGTTTTTCTAACTCAGACCAAATAGTATCTACATTTGATAAAGTACATCCATCTCCATAAATGATACCAATATGAGGATCAAGCACCTTATACCCTTTAGAGTTCACTGTACCACCAAAAATCTCCCACAACGTTTCTACTGTTTTTACAGAAATATCAACAATGTCTCCGCTGTCAGGACGAATCAATAACTTTCCATTATGATTCATAACATCTTCTTTTACCTGTGGAAGAATATTATTTACCATATTCCAATAATCATAAGTATCTGAAACCATACTGAATGATGTATTTGGATAAAGTTCGTTCAAAAGACGCTTGACGAATGTTACCTCATCTCCATCAATGGAATAATTTGCTCCCATAACCGAGTGTTCCGTAGAAACTGCTCCAATACCCAATTTGTTATTTTTACAATCAGCACTATAATACTTGTCAATATAGTTGATTGCTGGAATTGTTGATGTCTTATCAAAAGAAATCAACCAAGATGCAGAACATCTTGTAGCCTCATCCATACATGACATTCCCCTCATTCCAAAGTCTGCACAAGCCATAGATGAAGGAATATTTTCTACAGTCTTTTCATACCACTTATCTGCAATCTGTCTATACATATATCCAATGGTGGCATGACAACATGGTTTCCAAAGTTCTACCTGCAAAATGCATTCAATCCACTGTACAAGCCACGCAAAATCATCATGTGTATTTGTAATCTCAATACAAGGAACACCCATAGGAACTAAAGCCCCTTCTGGCAATGCTCTGATTTGTAGTGGTAAATATCTAAGACCGTGAAGTTTAATGATCTTATTTAAATCATAATTCTCTTTTCCTATTTGAATATCCATTGAATCTGTGTATAGCTCTAATACTTCATCTTTTGTCAATGCAAAGAAATTATCGTTAAAATATTCAATCAGATATTCCTTAATAAATGCTTGAAGCCCAAAGAATACCATTTTATTTTGAGTTTCTAACATAGATTTTCTTGGAACCCAGTATGAAACCAATTTAGTAAGACCTGTAGGATACATTCTATCATGACACTGTTTATATGTATCAGAAAGCAATAATGCCATTGTTCTGCTCATTTTTATTTAAACCTCCATAACTGTAATTTTTCCATGCTCACCTGTAAAAATACTATTTGTTGTAAACAGTCTCTCTACTGTATTATTCTCCAAAGACTTAATCAAAGTTCCCTTCTCTCTATTAAGAATTGAATTTTCAGTGTGCGTTGCAAAAGCATAGATTTTATCTACACCATTTTCTTTCAAAGTATTTGCACTGTAATAAAGGGAACCGCCATATGCAATAATGTCATCAATCATCAGAACTGTTTTACCAGACAAGTTAATACCATTAGACTTTATATCTAAACCAAGAATCTTTCCCGTATCCCAATCTCTTTTCTTTTCGCCATAGCAATATTTGTATCTAGGGAACATATCAGAATACCGTTTTGCTGCTCCTTCATCTGGAAAATATAAAATCAACTCTGTATTGTCTTTTTCAATCCCGCTAATCACATTATTTATATAAATCTTTGGAGTTTCTATAATCACATTATCAATCAGTGCCGCTCCTACATTGCTATGTACATCCAAAACTGTCACCAAATCGAATTTAAGCCAGTTAATAACATCTGCAAAACTTTTTAATGTAAATACCTCATCTCTTTCATGAATCCGATCCATTCTCGCATTTGGGAGATAATTCATTTTCAATCTTACTGATTTCGTATAAGGATTATTTCTCAAATGTCTTGCAATATAAATCAGTGTTGACAACTCTTCTTCTTTCTCATATCTCCAATCAATACTATAATTTCCTGACGCTCTCCACATAGATTCTACAGATAATTTCTGTGTTCCATCTGGAAAATGTTCAATACTAATTATTTCGTCATTAACTTTAATCATATGCTATTCTCCAATCACATCAATCTGGCACATCTTCATTGTATCTAATGCTGCCTTATGACTCTCAGGTGTAACACCAGCGCAGCAACTTGCATCTACTGTTATTTTCGCTTCTGGGAAATATGCTTTCAGTAACAATGCATTTGAAACCACACAAATATCTGTACATAATCCAATAAGTTCAATTTCAATATCATCATTACCTTTAATCCTGCGAATTTCATTTACTAACTTTGTTGATCCAAAGGTTCTCTTTTCAATGGTCTTATAATCTTTACCATCTAATGCTTTCATAATATCTTCATTAAGTAACCATCCACTTGTCATCCTGATACAATGAGGAACGGGAAGTTTCTTACCTTCGGATGTTTCCATGTAATTACTCTGGTGTGTATCAAGTGTAGCAAAAATCTTACCATCAAAATTCTTAATCTTATTTACTACATTCTCTACAATACCAACTGCTTCTTTTGTTCCTAAAGCTCCATCAACAAAATCATTCTGCATGTCTACCACTACTAATACTTTCTTCATAATTTTTCTTCCTTTCTTTGTTTTGTATGCCTTTGAATCGTGTTTTCATCGAATCTCAACTTCTCCGAATTCTAACTCATCATTCTGAAATACTTTTCTTCCCTTAAATTTACACATGATACTTTCCTCATACATATCAGGGGTAGAAAACGGCAAAATTGTCAACGCAAGAGCATCCATTGTATTTTTACTCATAAATAGATAAGCGTTTTGATTAGTTAATAATTCATATCTATTTATTTCTTCTTGCAATTTATCGTTATTTACCGTTACAATTTTTCTTGAAATATCAACTTTCAAATTTTATTCTCCTTCCACAATTCCCAAAATTCCTTCGATTTCAGATTTCGGTGCTTTAACTGTGCTATCATCTTTCATGCGAATCATGATGAAATCACCATCTTCTCTTGCTTCAAAAGTTTCACCTTTATTAATATTGATCTTGCCACTGATATCTACATTATCTATAAATTTTACTTTCAATTACTAAATTTTCCTTTCTTCTTAGTAATACGAACCAAATGATATTTCTTTATGATTAATCTCCAAATCGGCTAATGTTTGCCATCCATATTCCATATCATAAAATCCAAGGTTTTCAACATTACCAAGTAATACTTCTGCTTTCTCCAATCTGTCAATCACAGTATGTAAGTCATATGGTTTTGTTTCTATCCCAAATTCACTGTCTTTGAAAATATAATCCGATTTCTCAGCAAAAATACAAATACTTGGAATCCATTCTCTTACGAAATCAAAACTGCACGTTGCTAAATCAATGATACCAGCAGAGCATTTATTTCCACGAGCGTTATCATTTGGTTTTATCCATTTAAATTGTGTTCCGTTTTTCATAATGGCGCAGTCCTCATTTTCAGATTTCACTCTCTTTAGCACATTGACTTTTGCATATTGATCTATAATTTTACCAGCGAAATCTCTATCCATTGTGAATATGCCATATTTAGGATTTACACCTTTAGGTAATCTCATTTACTCTTTCTCCTTCTGTTTACTCAATTTTTCACCACAAACCTGCAGGGCATACATACAGATAAAATACCTCTGATGAATACACTTACCGGCATTCCACAACCAACTTTCACAAGCTTCATCTCCAAAATCATACAGTCGATTATAGTTACTTCTTAAAAATGGTATCCACTCATATTCTTCTGCATTTCTGCAACACTCTCTTGTGAAATCAATAATATCTTCTATCTCCGATAAATCATTTTTATCACAAAACTCTTCGATTTCTATTTCATCAACATTATCCCACGTATCAGAATTAAAGAATTTTAATACTTTTTCTATTTCCTTTTCTTCTAAGGAATAATAACTTTCAAGCTGCTCTTTCAGCCATTCAAATATATCATTAATACACTTGTCATCATCGAATACCCTTAAAGATTCTTTGCTCTCATGGTTTAACTTCTCCATCTGATATCCGATGTTATCATATTCCAGATTATAAACACTGCCTGTCCAAGTCATGCTGTCGAATGTGAATTGTCCATAATCTCCATATACAAACATATTGCAACCATCACGATAAAGACAAACTTTCCGATATTGGCCTCCTGGCTTTCTTAACATCCAAAATGCTTTGTTGCCATCTATAATCTGCTCAGATGCTTCCCATGTTGCAAATTCTTTTATGTAATGTTCTGATCCTTTTATATGGTCTACTAATTTTTTGATACTGTTTTCACCTCCAAATTAAATATGATAATTTTGAAGAATATCTTTTACCAGCTATTGCTTCTATCAAAGATAAAAACCTAATGGCTTGTATGTTATAATTTTCATTATTATCCCTTTTCCAGTCAATTTTGTTTTCTATTTCTTTAAGTCTATTTACCACATTTAAGACCTCATTAGAATCAAAAATATTTTTACAATCATTTTTAAGCTTTGGTATTGGAATATTGTAATCTTTTATTAGTTCATATTGAGGATTCTCTTCACTACATCTACCGTATATAGTTTTAACAAAAATATTATCTTCTAAAATTTGCTTAGCTATATCATCCAATTTATGCACCTCCACACTAAATGAAATGAAACCAAGATTTTAAGTCCATTTTATTCTACTTTGACGCCTATATACTCTAAAACTTCTCTCATGCCTAATCCTCCATCTTCAACTGATTTCATACAATAATTCCATATTTTAGGATGCGTTTCTTTTAGCATTTGAAATCTATTTGGTTCTTGTTCTAAATGACATCCATAACCACAAAATATACATCCAGTTCTACTATATCCAGTTGTATACCATTTTCCTTTTTTATCTCGCATGATATTACCATAAACTGAAGAATATGGAATTTCATATTTCACAAGACATTCCAGTACGTCCTGTTCTGTCCAGAAACTCATAGGCTGACTACTTGGATTTTTCTTATTAAAAGCATTACAACCATTATGTAACCACTCTGTTTTTCTCTGCCGACTTTCACAAGCCATTGTTCCTATAATTGGCATTAACCCAGATAATTTTGTAAATCTATGTGCTGGTCTTTTCTTCATTATTTCACAACACTTATTTGATACTTTATACGGAGCTGACAATACATATTTCCATCTTCTCATATCATACATTCCAGTTTCTCTACCATCAAAACATCTTGCAGCCCAACAATCCTGTCCAAGTCTTTGAACATCTCCTATCTGTCTGCTAATATTTTTACTGAGAATTGGATAGCCTTCATTCAAAATCACATCTTTAAATATTATTCTCTTTCCATTTTTATCTTTAGGAGTGTCCATTATAGTTTCAACTTCTATCGAAAAGGTTAATTTCATGGAACAAAAATAGAAGAAATATGATGTGATAGTTGCAAATATCACAAATAAAATTAGGAGGAAACGAGATTTGACTGGTCGATAAATGTACATTTGCTCCTAAAAAGTAATTGACAGACAATAAACATACACCAGAAGATTTAAAACGTCTTCAATCATATGATTTGGGTAACAAGATACAAATTTCTATTGCCAGAATCATGGAATGGTATAACAGAAACGATAAAAAATGTTATGTATCGTTTTCAGGCGGAAAAGATAGTACAGTTTTAGCATGGTTAGCAGCACAAGTTTGTAAATTGTTTGATTGTAAATTAATATTATGGTTTTCTGATACTGGTCTTGAATTTCCAGAATTGAGGGAACATGTAAAAACATATTCGGAGTGGTTGAAATTAACCTTCTATTTGAAAAAATAATCACTTACTTCCGAAAATCCTCCATATTCAATACCGTCTGGCAATGGTTTAATAGATAGATCACATAAAAACTTCAATATTTTCTTACAATCGTCAATTGTATTAATTTTATCCAAATTTAGTTGGTGTACATGATAAGTTTTTAATGAGTCAATTACTTTTGCAATATTATTCTCTGTTTTCTGACTATGTTCAAACGCTCTAAGTTCATCCTTACCTAACCACTTCACCCAGGCTCCACAATCATTACAATACAAACCAGTGTTATTACCTTTTACTTCTGTATGTAATGAAATACTTCCACATTTTTTACAACAATTTTGATACATTTATCTACCATCTGCCTTTCTACTTAATTTTCTTTTATTTCCTTTTCCTTATTTATCAGAATTTTTACAATACTTTTTACAGATGTTTTATTATCATAGGGAAAAGAAATTTCAAATAATAAATCATTTTTGAATGCTTCTCTTGCCTGAACAAAACACATATTTTCTTTAAATGAGATTGACTTAAATCTTGTAAAATAATCAGTAAATTCAAAGGAATCTAATACCTTCCGATATATTTTATATTGTAATCCTTCTAAATACTCATATCCCAATTTCTTCTTATTAATTTTTGTAAAATATTGATTATAATAATTACATAACTTTTTAGTTCCTATTTCTCTTATAACAACGCAATCTTCGTCTTCCTTTACTTCTTCAACAAATCCAACCATAAATTTATTTGGCAATCTTGTAGTATTCGCAAATACTAAATCTCCATGCTGTAAATTTGATGATTCTAGCAACACATCTGAACCTAATTTAAGTCCACAAGACAATGATGGAATAACTCTTGTTACAATTGCAATTAATATTCTTTCTTTATCTGTCATACTCACCCTTTTGAAACTCTGGTTTTAAGGCTCTTTATTATATCCATGCTCCTTCGCATAATTTTGATAAGTCCATTTGCTTGGAGCAACCATATTATTTATTCCACGTAATATTGCATAATTTTCCATTTCATATTCTCTATTCCAACCATGAACATCAAAATTGTGTCCAAAACAGCTATATCGAATTCTTGCTTTTACCCAATCATCTCTATGTGCTTTTCTCCCTAACATAAATGTTGCTGCCCAAGGAGTAGCATTTGGACTAAAATATAAGTAAAGTGGGAACCATCTTCCATCATCAGTAAATGGAAGCCGAAAACATATGTATCCATATTTCTTTGTATATAAATGTCCTCCCCAGTGCATTGCATTTCTACCAAACAATGTTAGATTACCAATACTAATATGACCTGTCATAAATTTATATTGAAAATAATCTTTTACTTTTCTTACAATTCCTTTAATCATGTTTTCTCCTCTTATTATTTCAATAATTTTCCTATACAAAATTCATAAATTTCATATCAAAATATCTTTCTGCCAATTCAGGTATATCTTTTTCAATTTGTTTCAAATATCTCATTTCAGAACATTCTTTTTGATGTCTGGACTGCTGATACTCAACGAACTCTCTATATGACTTCTTCTTAAAAACACTGGGCTGATTACACCATGCAGCAAGATTTATATATGTACCTCTATACGGAGATTCTTCATAACGATTAAATCTCATTATATATGGCAAACCTTGATACCTCATAAGCAGTTCGATCCGTTTCCATAAGTCCCACAAATCTTGCTTCCAAAATTCGTCATCCCATTTATCTTCTCTATCAAACCCACAAAATGTATAAAACTTTGGAATCTTATCTGTGTACTTTCTTAATAACTGCAACTTCTTTTCTATCAGATCATAATCTGCCACATTATCAAACGCAAATATATAATCCCCATCATACTTACTTTTAAAAAGAACCTCACATTTTTCGTCCGTAAGAAGTCTCTCATCCATGCCTTGCTTATACTGAAATGGTTTTCCAGTAGATTGTAACTCTTTGAATATTTCTCTCCAGCGAGGACTTCCCAAAATATTATCATCCAACAAACATATTTTCTTTCTTGATTGATCAAGAAATTCACTCAGAGGACTATGACAATCAACTTTCTTATAATTACGATTTACACAAAATTCGCACTGTCTAAAGCATCCTCTAGTGGTAAATCCAATCGAGTAATCAAGATAATACTTAAAATCATTTCTCTTTTTATCACTACTAATTTGTTCATTTACCCAATCATCATATAAATGATAATCCGGCATATGATGTTCTACTTCATCAGGGAGCTTTGGTGCTTTATCATAAAAGAATCCTGTACCACCATATTCTACATTTGAAAGTTTCAAAATTTCTTCATCTATCGGTGTATCAGTAAACACTTTGGAAATAAATACTTTGTCATATACTGCTAAGTCTTTGTAATCCGTTTTTAAATCAACTTCAGCACCAAGTTCTTTGTAATATCCTGATAGTTTCATACAAACCAAATTTGGAAACCTGTGCTTGTCTCTGTCTATTAGATCTGCATCTATAATTGCTATTTTCAATATTATTTAGGAGTAAAGCGCGCTTTCCTGTCATGACAAACCTCTTTACCTCCTATGTTTTAGTCTATTTTTTCTCTTAACTGTTTCTCAATATACTGAATGTTTAAATCACTAAAACACTTCATATTTTGAGCAAACGCCTTTACGCTATCAAATTTGACTGTACTCGTTTCTTCTCCATCCTCATTTCTGATTGTATTTGAAATAATAACATCAGCAACTTTTAAATTGTTTTCTAGTGTTTTTAGAACACAATAAAATTCCTCATACTTTTTCATCTGAGCATTTTTATATTCTTCTTTATCCAAAACAATATATTTATCAAAATCCGCTTTAGAAATATAAATTGCTCTTATAAATACAAGATTTATCAAAATCGACAATAGAAATACTCCACCAATAATGTCATCAACGATTCTATGTTGTATTTCTCCATAGAATAGAAGTTCAAGCCCTTGCCAACCGAATGTTATAAGTAAGGCTATGACATAATAACTGATAATCCAAAATAAATACTTATGTTTAAACTTTCGTAAATTCTCTTTAATTTTTTGTATTTATATCACCTCTTTCTTTAACGATAAAAGCAAAATTTCAATACTATTGTTTTACTTCATAAGCCACATTGATCATATCCTGAGCTTCTTTCAGTTTATCCTTTGCTCTTTGCCACGCTTGATAGGATTTCTGTTTGGGATCTATATCAAATAAATTTCTTTGTGCATTTGAAATAATAGTTCTCAACCTATCAAAATCAAATTTACCTGCATCAATACAGCCAAAATGATTGTTATATTTATCTATAATTATTTTCCTTATTGTACTTCTATCATCTTCGTATCTTTTCCTTACATCTTCTAAAGTACCTTTTATAACTCGTGGGTTTCCCCAACTATCATTGAACACATAACCACCAAAACCCGTTACATATCTAATACAACTATGAGTAGAATTACTCCAAATCTTTTTATTATTAGTTGCAGAATAATTTGTATTTTCCTTATATTCCATTCCTAATTCTTCAAAACATTCTCTTGTAATTCCTATCCATGCTTGCCCCTGTTCATATGTAAATAGCGTGAAATCTTCATCATCACCATTAAGGAAAGCATTATGAATATATTTACAGCCTGTGTCATATTTTGTTTTTTCAAACTGAACTAATAAAGGCTCGCTGATTTCCTGCTTTGTATTTTTAATCGGTATCCATGATTGTATGAATTTTCTATATGCAAATTCATCCTCAAGACTCTCCCACTCTTCTTCATAACCGTCATATTTCCTTTTTGATAATAATTTCTCTTTTTGCTCGTCATATTGTTGCACTGATAATTTCTCATCACCACATACATATTCCTTTATGTATTCGTTCTCTGTAATTTTCCTAATGTTAGAAACATCTTTTACCTGAACTTTAGCTTCACTATATGATTCAACAGTTATTACTTCTCCATCAATTAGGTATTTTCCAGATTTTAAGTAAACTACTTTTAGATTTTTATCCTCAATATCTATTCCTTTTAATGGCATTTCTGCATGTACTATCGCTTTACTCATCTATTTCACCTCAATCCCAATCTACATCTTTTACCTCTATTTCTTCTTCACACTCAGGACACTCAAATGTATCTCAAATCCAATCGCCATAATAATATTCTGACATCATACTCAGAAAATCTGAATATGGGATTTTAATTTCTTCATCGCAATGTGGGCAATAGCAGGTTATGTATGATGGCGTATTTACTACTGTTATTGTTGTTTTATTATTTATCATTTTTTAATGCTCACTTTTCTTAATTGCATCATCTACTTTTTTCATAGCGTTTTCTTGTACTTGAACACCATTAAATAGAACCGACCAGAACATTCCCAAGTTGATAATTGGAATAAAACAAACAATCAATACTCTGATATGTACACATAAAGTTTCTAAAGGATTTTCTCTTGTTTTATCTTTATTCGCTTTTATTTTATCTGCATATTTTCTCTTTGCCTTTTGAATTCCTTCATATATGCAGAGTTCCATTAATATAAATACTACGATACAAAACATACAATATATCTTCAAAAAATTCATATTTTACCTCCAATTTTGCCAATGAAAGAGTTGATTTATCATAATCTTGATTTCTCCTTAAATATTTAGTATAATTGTTATATTACTTTTTAAGGAGGTATATTATGTTTGTTTTAGGAAAATCTATGATTTGCAAAAACGGCCATTACCTTGCTTGTTTTTCTGGCAACTTTTGCAATAACTGCGGAGCTAAGACTATAGATTCTTGTCCACATTGTTCTGAAAAAATTCCACTTTTAGATTCTCCAGGAATAGTTAAAGATTATAAAGTACCATCATATTGTTCCAATTGCGGTAATCCATTCCCTTGGACACAAACTTTGCTAGAAACCGCTGAAGCAATCGTCCATGAAGATGAATTATTAGCTGAGGAACAAATGACAGAATGGTGTGCGTGTTTCCCCGATATCATTTGTATAACACCCAAAACACAACTTGCACTTATTCGTTATAAAAAATTTATAGATAAAGCTGCTTCTACAACAGTAAATGGATTAAAAGACCTATTTAAAGATATTGTGTCAGAAGCAATAAAAAAAGCTTTATTTGATTTATAGTATTTTGTTTCACCAATGACAATACCATAGATGTCATTGGTGAATTCTTTGAAATGAAAATTTCATTGCTTCTTGCTAATCCCAATATTTGCAATTTTATATAAAATTTTTGTTATCGCTCTCTTCTTATGTATCCAAATAAATAGTAATATTATTGGGAATATAAATCCAAATAAAAACATGACAATAGAAACAAACACACATTCTTTATTAAAATAGTTTTCATCAAATTCTTCTCCACGCATATCATGTAAATGTGAAAATATCATTCCTATAAATCCAACTATAAACCAACTTGAAACAAAAATAATCCAATTAATTTTTATCACCCCCTGCCATAAAACCGATGTTTTAAGTCTATATGTATTATTCTCCTTTTTCAAAATTCAGCATCTCATCTTTTGCTCTTTGATAGAAATTGCGATCAATTTCAAAACCGTAAGCACTTCTACCAAGCTCATAAGCTGCTCTTAGTGTTGTTCCAGAACCACAACAAGGATCAATTACCACATCCCCAGGATCAGTAAATATTTCAATCAAGCGTTTCAGAACTGCAACCGGCTTCTGAGCTGGATGAATCTTGGGTATCTCTTTACCCTTATCCTTTTCCCATATCATATATGTACTATGGTTATAATAAGTTCTTCCCCATTCTTCTTCATTGCCACCATCAAACCAATTAAAAATCATATGTCCTGTACCTGGAATATTCTTGCCATTTTCATCAACCTGGAGTCCATTTCTGAATTTGGGTAATTTATCTCTGTATAACAGAAGTGCATACTCAGCGGCTCCTACAACACGCATATTCGCTTTAAGCACTTGTGGACTATAATTCTTACAAAAGATCAGCGGAATATAATGAACAAATCCATGTTTCTCTGCTGCGTTGATAAGAGTCTGAATCTGTTCAAATGAACAAAATACAATCATACATGGCGAATCACTACTGCGTCCTCTTGGAACAGGCCTTGTATCATCTTTTTTCAGCATCTTGGAACAAAAATGAAAATACTCATACAGATTAAAATTGAAATCAGAGTTAAATGCTGCTTTACCAGCTAATTTACTTTCACCCTTCTTATTATCTCCTCCGTTGTACCACATTGGATTTGATCCATAAAAATTATTTCCTACGTTATATGGAACGTCCGCTATAATTAACTGAGCAGGTGGAATTGCGTACTTCTTATAATTCTGCATAGAATCTCTATACAGTTCACACTTAATTTTCTTTTGATATTCCATTCTTTATTAGGAGTAAACCCGGATTTATCCTGCGCAGAAACCTCATTTCCTCCTATTTTTCTATTATTTTAATTTTCTTTCATATTCATGTAATTCTTCAATAATCAAATCTTTTGGTAACAAATCTCTACAGAAATAAGCTGTTGCAAACGGACTTCCTTTTACTACATTCTCCATATGTTTCTTATTATGATAAGAAACTCTTGCATCAAAACTCAATAACTGAATACCTTGCTTAAAATATTTATATCTTGTTTTTCCTTGTAAGGAATTTAATGGTAATAAAATTGCAAATGGTTTATTAAATGAATACAATCTTTCCAACACTTTATCCTTTAATGAAAATGGTGGATTACTTACAATAATATCCCACCCATCAGGTTCATACTCGAAAAAGTCTTGTCCTTCTTGTAAAGAACTTCTTACTACTTTATATCCTAATTCTTTTAACCTCTGATAAAATGCTGACCATTCACAATCAAACGGACACCAAATAATCTTGTCTTTTGGCAAATACTTAATAATATGATCCGTTATGTAGTAAGGCGAATAAAGTTCATTGTCTTCTTTATCAGATGTTAAATATCCTACGTTTAATCCCATTGTTCACCATTTACTTAGTAGCTGCGCAGCTTTCTTCACCAGTGAACATTCGTATCCTTTCTATATTTTCTTACTTAAAACGAAATTTTCATTGGTTAATTTTCTTTTATTTCATAAATCAATTTGTCTTTAACTGAGTAACCCATATCAATCAGTTCATCAATCCATTTTTGTTCTATTGGTCTTAAAGCAATATTATCTTTAAATTCACCTTTGCAATGAAAAACAAGATCACCTATTCTTTGATCTCCTATTTCAAACTTCTTTTTTCTTTCTTCCCATTCAGTATTCGTTATATATTCGTTAGGTTTATTAAACCAACTACCTTGATCACATTCACAAATTACTTTTCCGACATTTATGCTTTGCCCATTTACAATTAAATAAACATTGCTAATTGGTCTTATCATATTTAATTATCCTTTCTTCCCTGTTGAAATTGGCTTTTCCTTGCCTTATAAATGTCCATCTATACTTTCAATATTCGTAATCACAGGAACATATTTATCAGCCCCTTTTCTAAGGTTAATTACTCTTTGCAGTTCCTTTGGAATCACTTCTATTTTTTGCTCTGTGTACCAAATATCTGAATATTGCCTTACGTTTCCAATCGAACCATCATTACACTTTGCCAATGTGTAATAATCTACTTTATACATTCATTTTTCTCCTTCACACATTCCATAATTCTATTTTTACCAACGTTAAAAATCTCTTCGTCATTCTCAATACAGATACATTTCCTACCTGTCCTAATAGCGGCCACGCAAGTTGTCATACTACCAGCCGTTGAATCAAGCACAGTATCGCCCTCATCAGTATAAGTTTTAATAATTTCTTCTACTAATGCTACTGGCTTTTGAGTTGGAGTTAATGCACACTTTTGGGTATCTTTGGCGAATAGCCAAACTGACTTAGGAAATCTCTCTGTACTGTCATATGTATGATTTTTGATTTCGTTATAATTTGTTGACTGCTTACTATTTCTTTTGTGAGATGCTGTACTTACTTTTCTGATATGTCCGTTTGTTTTCTGAGGATTATACGTTGGTTGTTTCTTATAGAAAACACACATATCCTCATGATTTCTCATTGGCATTCTATTAGCATTCTGGAACCCTGTAGGTTGTGTTTTCTCCCAAATGAGATTATATTTCCACATCTCACGGTTGCTCTCCATAAGATCAGCGGTAAACATACCGTTTGCAAATAGAATAATTGCGCCATTATCTTTAATGATTCTTTTATATTGAGTCCATAACCCTATAGACTTATTTTCTTCAAAATACGAAAGTGCACCATTATAATCAGTTTCTCCTTGCTTATAACACCACAAAAGAAAATCATCTTTATAAAATACCTTTGGTTTCTTTCTGATTTCTAAGGTTATGTAATCATTAAATGGAATCACTATATCCCAAGTATTCCGAGCAGTCTGTCCAAAGGGGAGATCTGTAATAATTACATCTATAGATTTATCAGAAATATTTTTCATCAATTCAAGACAATCGCCTTGCCATAATTCGATATCTTTCATATCAGACACCATCCTTACGGCAACTCAACCTATCAACAGCTATATCAAAATATTTATCCCTCAGTTCAATTCCAAACCACCTACGATTATTTTCTTTTGCCACCAACAAATGAGAACCGCTACCAGTGCACGGATCAAATACAATATCACCCTCATCAGAATTATCTAAAATAAGTTCTTTCAATAAGTCATGATTTTTCTCTGTTGGATGCAATTTACTTCTTCCACAGGAATACTTAAAAACTGGATTCTTACAATGTGCATTAAAAGCGGCACCTTTCTTCTTGAACCATACAGCATTTTCTATTCCTGATAAATATATGTATTGTCCATTCATCGGACTTGGATTTGTCTTTTCCCAAATAAGTTGCCTTACTGTACCTAACTTCTTTTTCTGCTTTTCATTAAAGAACTCATATATCTCTGAAATTTGCTCTTTGCTACAAAATATGATAATTGTTCCAGATGTTATCCTATATACCTCTGGTAAAAAATCTTTTAATTCAAATGTCATAATGTCGGCATTCTCTTTATCAAGATTTCTGAGTCCGTTATCGTCCCTGCTTACTACACCATAAGGAATATCAGTAAGGGTTAAATTAACACTATCCGACTCCATTGTTTTTATGTATGTTATACAGTCACCTTTAATAATATTATTTATTTTTCTTCACCCAGAAAGGTATGATCATCTCACGGCTGCAGCACCTTTGTTCCTTTCTGTATTATTTTCTATGTTAAAACTGTAAATAGACATGATTTCCTTCCAAATCAACATCTATAATATTTTCTGTAATCTGATATTGGTTAATCCCATAATCATTTTGCCCCATTGGTTCTGATTCTTCAATTTCATCAACCGTCTTCATACCAGAACACACAACTTCTGCTCCGCTAGGCAGCTTCTCTAACTTTGACATCAACTCATATACTTTTATTTACCTCACCTCCTTGGATGAAACAGATTTTTCATCTTATCCGTTAATTGAATACATCATCTATTGTTCTGGCAAAGTCATCATAGACATCATCATTATCTATTAAATAATCAAGTAAGGCATAACAATATCCTTTTGCGTAGTCCGTGCTAACAATAGACAAATTAACTTTACTTTTCATCTCTTTTACAATTTTCTTCATATAGTCAACATTGCTCTTCATGACTATCCACCTTTGAAATCTCGATTTTATTTCTATACCATATATAGCAACCATTTATCCAACCGAACACTATATATGGTATATTTTTATTGTTCAGATACTATCTTTTTGAACATTTCATCTACAGAGTCCAATAAATCATATCTCTTATCAAAATCGGCAGTAGAACTTCTTGCAAATTTCTGTTCAACCATATCAATATAATATGTCATGCTGCCATCATCCCCCATGTAAAACTCATCCCACTCTTCCTGGCTCATTAATCTCTTAACTTCAAGCTGATCAATAGCCAGATTATCGAAACTCACTACTTTGAAACGCTCAATGATTCCACCAAGATTTTCTTTCAGCCACATTTGCTTAATAATGATATTTTCGTGATCCTCACTATACCATTCACCACCACGCCTTAACTGCTTATATCCAAGGATAAGCATCTTCAAATTCTTATCAGATAACATTTCTACGTCTGAAGGCTTGAGAATACCGTTAATCACATGTATAACTGCATTTGGATATTGCTGAATTAGTGATATAAATTCATCTGTTGGATTTACAAGTGACACACCAAGACCATATATCAATTTTTCATCAACCAACTTCTTAATCAATTCCTGTTTCTGCTCAAAGTGTTGCTGGTTTACGGTCATATTCACAATGACTTTTCTATCCTTTAGCTTATGTAAAAACGGAATCAAATCTGGATGACTTGTTGCATCACCACCACCAAGCGCAACCTCCTGATATGGATGAAAAGTCTCGATAAACTTTAGATTCAAAACATCTCCATGCTTGCCGTTCTTTGTACTGCCCTCATGACAGAATTTACATCCCATATCACAATAGTTACTTATCTTGATATCCATATTTTCTGCGAATTCAGGAATAAATTCATCATCTTCTGTCTCTCTAATCTTGGTTCCGTCTGAGAATATCTTAGTGGCAAAATTTCCGTTCTTGTAAACTCCCAACAGATTCATTTCTATCATCCTTTCTTAATCGTGACCGTAATATCCAAATGCTACAACTTCTTCACCGTTTTGAGTGGTATACTTTTTCTCATATGTCTCATACCAATCATTTTCAAAATATTTTTCACAAGTTTTGATTCCTTCATCTGAAAAAATATCATCTACTGTATCCTCATTTTCCCAATTAACCTTTTTATATCGTGGTGTTCCATCATGCCACTTCATTTTTTTCATTTCTTCAATGATTTCTTCTTTGGTTCCAAATTTATTTTCCTCTTCCCAATATAATACTTCGCCGTTCTCCCACTTTTTGTACTCTTCTCCAGAACACATTGTTAAACTATGTACTGAACTACTATTTGTCTCGAATACTCCACGTCTTACTTCCCTCTTCATAAAATAAACTTCCTCCTTAATCACAATCTGTTTTTAATGACACATACTTATTGAATACAAAATTGATAACCGCATCCTCATCATAAACATTGACAATTTCAATATCGCCATAGGGCTGCGACTGATGATCAATCTCTGGTTCCTGTTCTCCTAAAATCTTAATTCCTGTCGCACCTGTATATTTACAAATAGCATCCTGAATTTCTCTAAATTCCCACTTGTCATAAATATCAGATATATCATATCCTGACAGATAATATAAACAAGTAATCAGATAGGAAAGTTTGTCATATTGTGATGTATAAATACGTTTGTCTTTTCCAAACTGTCCAAAATCAATTTCTATTTCTCCATCCTTATTCAGTTTGAATTCACTCGGTTCCCTGCCCTCATTAGAAATAACCAAACTGTGAACCGAAGACGAATTTGTTTCAAATACACCTTTTCTAATCTTCCTTTTCATTGATCCCTTAATCCTCTCTTGGATATTCATGATCAATCATATCCATATTTACTAGCCCTGTTTGCTTCATATTGTCCCAATAGCAATATTCATCACCGTCTTGAATGACGACATATTTCTTATTTATAAGATATTCTTCAAGAGAAATACCTTCATGCTCTAAAAATCCACTTAGAATATCTTCATCAACATATCCTGTACATAGTTTGTCATAATGCCACCAGCCATTTGAAGATTTCCAATACTCAAGTTCAAAACCCCAATCCTTTTCTTTCTGTGATAAATATTCTTTTAGTTCATCTTCTGTCTTACCATACTTCTGATAATAGTCATCGTTTTTATGTTCTTCATCATTTTTATCTGCAATACTATCACTGTCCATTGGCAGTTTGATCTTTTTAAGACCTGGTATATATTTCAATGCAAGTGCAACGAGTTCTTTATAAACATCATCATTATAGTCATGAACCAACGAAGCACACGCATACAACCATTTATCTGTAAATGTTCCCAAAGCCCTAAATGGACTCCTACCAAATTCCAAATCGTGATCCCAAGGCTCCCAAACACAAGATTCCTCGCCTGTATCTTCGTCTTTACATAAATATATTCCGTCTAAAATTTCTTCTGGAGTATATTTATCATCTCTCTTCATAACTGTTAAACTATGCATAGAACTCGAATTTGTTTCAAAAACATTTCTTCTAATCTGTCTCTTCATACTTCTCCTTTCACAACTCTCTCATTCACACTTGCTACAAATTCATTGAGCCGCTTATAGTCTGGATTATCTGGAAGATTTGTGTTATTCTTTGCATACTCTAACTTCTTCTCATAATCATCAACCATTTCATAAAACTCAGGAATTGGTTGTCTATCTCCATCAAGAAACTTTCCATTGCGAATCTCCATAAGGAGTTCGTGTTCTTTTTCTCTATATGTTACAATCTTTTCATGTTCAAGAATATCAAGACACATCATATAAAGCCTGATAAGGTGCATCATGTGCTTTCCCAGCTTATTATGTTCAATGGCATTTTTATTTCTCTTACCAATCTTAGAATAGTCCTTCACAACATTATTCATTTCAGACCACATTGACTTATAATCTCTCAAAGGATAATGATGCAAATTTACATCCATAAAAATTTCTGTATCATATTCTTCCTGTTCAGATTTATCAATATATAACTTGATACTATCTTCTTCAAAATGAAAATATTTTTCTGTGAAAGTATGGTATGCGTTCATAATGCTGTTCAAGATATGTCTTTCTCTCTGCTCCTGATTAACCAATCTAACAGCTTTGTTATCCAAACGCCTTAACTGTGCTGTCGCATATCCTCCAAAAGAATATGCTGCTCGTTTGGATAAGAATAAATGAGCGTTATCAATTAACTCTTTCCCAATTTCTGATACATATAAATAATGTTCTGGTTTATTCCCAAGCAACTCGATAGTGTTAGGATTGCAATTACTTAGTAGAGAAATCAGCTTGTTAAACGAGTAAATTGTTGTATCAGTTGCTTCATTTACAAACTGTTCAAAATTTTCATTTGTGAGAATCTGCATTTTACTATTCAGCGTACAGCCACGAACATCAAGATCGCTATTTTCATTATTTGTTCCATAGGCATGACTTCCTCCGAGAGTTAAGAGAATGATATTATCACCCAAATTCTTGTCTTCTCTCAGGAAGTCATACTCACTTGTCTTCAATTTCTCTTTAATCTGTTCAATATTCATTCTCTCAATCCTCTCTTCTATCTACATTCTTCAAACACAATAATCTTGAATACAGGTTTAAAATGTGGGTCTTTTGTAATCACTCCCAGTTCTTGAAGTTTTACCAATTCTGCCTTCACCTTATCATGACATTTTTCAATATCAGACACATTAAATATTTCTGTATCAAAACTATATTCATTCCCATAAGCCAAGATATAACCAAAATATAAATATGAATTACTCATCGGATCATCAAAAAACTGAATTTTCCCCTTGTGTTGATTGCAAATATAATCTTCTCCATCATCCGACCACTTCCAATCTTTAAATTTATCTGTTTCGTTACCAGTCAAATCATAACCAGCTATAACATAATAATGACTTTCCATGCTCATAACTTCTTTTTCTCCTCCTATGAAATGCAAGATTTAAGGATTGATACCTTGATTCCAACTGTAATAATCACCATCTTCTAAAGGTTCTTCATATTTATCAACCCACTTTTTATATTCCTCATTACTACCACACAAAATTCTAACAATTTGATCAATAACCCATGTCTTATGATGATCTCCATCAATTTGACCATAATTCCATACAAACTCCAATGCTTTCGTAATTCTATCGTCTGTTACTGTTGATTGTCTTCCAATTAATGACAAAAAATGAATATGTTCTGTTAAATGATTTTGAGAAATTTGTCTATTTTTATGAGGATTGTCATGCATAGATTTTTCTGTTTCTTTTGTTAAATTATCTGCATCAATTAATCTCAATCCTTTCCTCCCACATCTCATATTCTTCTTCCTGGTCTAAACTGGTACAAATATCACAAGTATGAGGAGGAGGAAATTTAACATTATTTTTACATGTTGAGCAATTCTTAATCTCACCTTTATATAAAACTTCTGTTAATCGTTCCTGATATCTTTCATTATTTCTTTTCAGTTTACGATTCTGATTACCGATTGTTCTGATGGTGTCATTCATATCAGAAACTTTTTTCTCCAACTCAGCAATTCTTTTATCCTTCTTTTCTATCTGTCTAATAATTTCTTTTAAAGACATATTTTCATATTTTGAGTTCATTATTCACCTCCCACACAGAATGAATTTCTAAGTATATAATTCAAGAGATTTTAGCTTATAATAAGTTCTCGGATTTACATACATGCTTCCATTCATCGTAATCACCTTTTCATCTTCAATGGAATTATATGTTGTATATCCATATCTTTTAGCCCATTTCTTGTTAATTCTCTTTTTCCTATGTGTTCTATTTTGCTTTTTACTATCAGGAACAACTATTATTGGAATTCCTGTATACTTTGCAAATATTCCATTATTCACTTAAACACCTCATCAAATTTTCATAATACTTATCCATACATTCTCTAAATTCCTTACCACATCTCTTATAACTTTTATTCGATTTAATTTTAATGTCAGCACCATAATATCCAAAAGCCTGTCCTTTATGTATATAACTATTCTCTTTTTCACTATCAAAACAATAGTAGATATATGAATCATACATATATGATGGCTCAATACCAAATAAGATTTTAAAACTGTTATCTTTTAATTCTATTTTGAAATCAAAACCGCCAATGTCATTAATGACTTCATCATTTAGTGAATTTAACGCATCTTCAAAAAATAACTTCGCAGTCTCATTGAACTTTTCATTACCTGTCCATCCGTTGTCAAAAATTACTGGTGATGGATTACCAAGACCAGTACAAATATTTCCCGTTATTCTTCTGCGCATTATTTATTCTCCAACTCAGCCAATCGTTTCTGATCCGCTTCAATTCTACTCTTTAATTCCCAAATCTCTCTTTCTCTATCTTCATTCTCCTTTTTCTCAGCAAGTTCCTTATCGCTCAAATAAAATTCATCTTCAAAATCCCAATAATCGTGTTCATCACCATCCCATGATTGAATGTTAATGCGATAGCTTTTCCTAATTTCAAAAGATGGTGCCCACCAGTCACAACCATGACCGCAACAATGCTTGTCTTCACGATAATCTTTCATGTCAGGAGTACATTGACAATATCCCCAATCTCTCTGATTGTACAAAAAATCTATTTCATACTGAAAATCTTTAGTTTCTTTTGAATCATAAAAAGTTACTATGGCTTTACAGATTCCATAATAATTATCATCCGATTGTACAATATGAATTTGGTAGAATGTATGATTTAAACATTTAATAAAATCTGTATATGTATCTAGTTTTTCTCTAAATGCTTGCCACAAAGAAGATACTAAAAATGGAATATCAAAAATTGATTCCTTATTTTCTTCATTTTTATTATCCCATCCCATATTTTCATTTTCGTCTTTTAATGCTTCTACAAGATTATCTAAAAATGCTTGTAGTGTTTTATTTTTTAATTTCTTCATTGTTTATCTATCCCTTCACCTTAATCATCTTGTTCATATCTTTTTTCAAACTGACAGGTACAGGAATAATCGTTACAAGTGTTTCTCCACAAAATATGTACGCATTGTCTCCATAAATTCTAATGTTGTTTGCAGCACAGTTTTTAAAATATAAACTTGTGATCCACTTGTTTAGTCTCCCTTTTGTTTGACTGTGAGTTATTCCTTCATTAAACGCTTTCTCTGCCATTCTATCTCGTGATTTTTTGACAAATCCACATCTTTCTTTCAGTCTTTGTTCTGCATGTTCTGTAATGTCCATCCACTAAATTCACCTCCACACACGATAAATCGCAGATTTTATTGCTTCACAATCTTATATAAATCATCATCCAGATAATTTTTTAATATCCATTCTTCGTCAAATCCTGTACCATGATAAAACTCCTCAGCAATGCCACCACCAATAGCACATAGAGTATCCATATCACAGGGAAGTGAATAAACATTTCTCAGAAATGACTCATAATCTTCACTATCCAGAAAACATCTGATTGTCACTGGCACACTTCCTTGGCAAGTTACATCCCACCTGTATGTATTTCTATATTCATCCAATTCATATTCAACGCTGTACTTATAAAAATCTATTGGATACTGTCTCTTTACATAGTTGAATATTTCAGCTTTAGATGCACCTGTTCTTGCCATATAAATGCACATAGATGTTACAACTGCACCTTTGATTCCTTCAGGATGATTATGTGTACAATCTGCTGATTTTGTCGCCCATTCTATTACTTCTTTTTCTGTATTGAAATATTCTCCAATATATGAACACCGCATTGCTGATCCGTTGCCAAAGCTGTTATATGGTTTCTCATCATCCAATCTTAGCCAAGAATCAAACATTCCTCCATATCCTGCATTTGGATATTGTCTACCTAACTTTCTATAGGAATCAGCAAACGGAATATTATTTTTGACTGCTAATTTAGCAGCCAGTGTCATAACAGTATCATCCGTAAAATAACAGTTATCAGTGAACAGTTCACATTTCTTCCAATTCAAATTTTTAGGACGCTGGAACTCATATTGAGAACCAGCTATATCACCTAAAATTGCTCCAACTATCGCCATTTAATTATTCTCCTCATTTACAACCACGTTCTTAGAGTCATCCATCACTTTCATAGCCCTCAGATATGCTTCTGTCTGAATCGCAATCTGTTCTTCACGTTTCTTAGCTGTTCTACGTTTCTTATAAGCAAGTTTCTTGGCACGTTTCTTCTCAATCCGCTCTTGTTCTTCCTTCTGATGCTTCTCAAACTCTAACTTCTTCTCATAGACCTTCATACCACGTTTAATCGCATTATTATAAGCTGAAGATCCACCCATAATTTTCTTTGAAATGCATATAGAAATTGCAGACTCCAAACTGAATGTATCAGGTTCTCTACATACAGATTTCTCTTTTGTTCCATCTGCAAAAGTTACTTCTACAACCTTGTTTGAAACGATGATGTTTACATCTTTAATTTCAGGGAATTTAATTCTATCCTTATCAATATGTACCTTATAAGTTCCTCTCAATAAATTTTCATAATAGTTGAAATTTGTTGGCATAATTTTTTTCTCCTTTTCATTCATAGAATCTGGTGTACATGTTACTTTTTCAACCTTCACTCCTAATAGTTGCTCTAATACTCCATCAACTTCGTCAATCAATAACTTTCCTTTCCAATTTTTGCTATTTAACAATGATCCGTTATCTTTAAAATATTTATATTCTTTAACAGTCATCGGTTGAAGAATCTTAGCACCAATAAGTCTTGCTTGATCTACGATGTGTTTTGAATTATATGCTGTTAAAATTGGCACCCCTGTTCTTGCCGATTCTAAAATCAAATCATATGTTTTACCTTGTCCTCTTCCTTTGCAAATAATTTCTATACTTACCATCTCCTTTATTATTTTGTGTACTACATCTTGCGCTTGTCTTATTTATTATTGTTTGTGATATGTAATGAAACGTGGGTTTCAATGCTTTTTCGCTACAACCAACGAATCCTTCTGAATTGTTGTAATTGCATTTGATAATTCATCATTTCTTACTTCTATCTGTTGCTCGGTTTTACCCTCTGAATTATATCTACCACGCATAGCAGCACCAACAGCATAATAACTATATCGACCTGCATTTCCTAATGGCTGTGCCGTTAAACACATTGCTATTGCATTTGCATTATATACACGATTCCCCTGTCGATATTGCTTGCCAAAATTAATTTCTCCAATACCACCTAATAAAACTGGTTTATGTTCACCACAAGCAAAATTTACTCCACTTGTGGTTTGGTAAAATTTCCAGTATTAATGCTTTCATATAATCTGTCCAATGCTACCTCAAATGCACCGATCCCAGAAAAGAAACTACTCAATTTTAAGTCATCAAATAAATATGGCATCGCTTTATATAGTTCAACTAATATGTAATATAAAACATCTACAACTATTGAATTCCCCGATTGTTTATAAAGCTGGCTGTTACTCATTCGTGATATCCTCTCCACCTCATCCATTTGACGCTTTCCTTGATGCGGATATTTTTCAAGAATTTCCTGAGCAATTTCTTTGCTACCTGTTTTAGCTGCATAAAAATCTTTATCAGAAAATCCCATAAGTCTGAAACATTCTTTTGATGTCAATTTACGAATTCTAATACTCAAATCATTAAGATAAATTTGCTTCGGTTGCTTGTAATCTGTTGATAAAAGCGTTGTTGCTATGCCTTCTGGACTAATAACATCGTCCTTTTGATGTGATTTATTATTTTTAGATACCGTTTTACCAACTTTTATTACATCATTTTTCCATGTTGTTCCACTATTAACTTCAGATACAAGTTGTCTTCTATGTTTATCAACATATTGTTCTATAGTTGTTCCTTTATAATAATTTGCATCCAGACAGTAACTATAATCTGGTGTTTCTAATACTTTTGGTGTATTGCCATGTCCTGCAGTGTGTGTAGGAGCAATTCCTTTATCCGATACCACAATACCATCTTGTGAAGAATTGAGTTTTCCAACCTGTAAAATCTTAGGTTCATGACTACCGCCTCCACAAGTATTTAATGTTGGTGAGCAACCATCAGGATCATAAATTCTACCTACCTGCGGATTCTTCCAATTTCCATTACATTCAGAAATATTTCCTACTTGCTTTACCACATTTTCATTTACCAATCTGGGATCTTTATAATCTCTTGAAGTAAGAGTCGGACAATAATCATTATATTCTCTTGATTTACCTTCTCTTTTTACCTGACATGGATCATATAAAAGAGAATTATTGCTATTAAGATTTGTCAAAAATCTTTGAACTTTATCATCCGAAATATAGTATTTCTCATCTACTTCATCTTCCAAAACATCTTTCAAACGAATTCCGTTGTCAAATCCTTCAGGAAATACAAATTTGCCGTTATCTAAATCTTTCTTGATAAAAATTAGATATACTCGCTCCCTATTCTGAGGAATTCCAAAATCTTTTGCATTCAGCACTTTCCAATATGTATTGTAGCCATACTCATGTAACTCATCTTCAAATAATTTGAATGTAGTATCTCTGAATTGTTTACCCACAATATTTTTGACATTTTCATACATTCCAAAATTAGGTTTATTTGCTCGGATTACTCTCAAATACTCAACAAGAAGTGACGATCTTGTTTTTTCAATATTATTACTTCCACAATTAGGACATTTATCTCTCTGACTCCAATGTACCGTTAGAGGGTTATATTCATGTCCACAACCATTACAAGTCCACACAGAACCCTTTTGTTTACCAGCTACGCTGAAATCCTGACAAGGGCTTCCACCGCAAATCATATTAAAATCTTCTAATTTTGTTTCATCAACCTTAGTAATATCTCCAAGGTTTAAACTCTCATCTGCTCCATGAATCGCACAGTAACTTTTAGTGGCATACTTGTCAAATTCACAGAAATTTACCAGTTTCCAATCTTTTAAATTATTTTCTTCTCTCAATTACATTTTGGAGTAAAGACAGTCTTTAATGCTGGCCAGCAAACCTCTTACTCCTTTCGTTATTTTACTAATTTAGCAATAAATGATTTATTTTAAGACTAAATTTGTCCTATTACTACTGCTTTATCAGCTATGTATTCACAATCAATTCTGTTAAAATATTGTCCTATTGGCTTAACCACATAAATTACAGGATTGCCACCATACTTTTTACAGGCCTTCTTTGCATAGTTTTCAGCAGATAATAGTGATGTTGTAAAAAACACCTTGTCTGTATATTTCCTTCTCCACTCCTCTCGCAAATTGTTTGTACGAATTGGAGGCAGAATAATTCTATTCACATCAAAAATATCTGATGTCCCATGATAAAAAGTTCTTATATTAACATCACCACCTATATTCAGTTTCTAATTTGTGGAATTACCGACTTGAATAAGTCATGAATAATTGATATACTAAGACTTATCAAAGCGGATTTCCGTTTTGTATTGATAAGCACTCTGCTCGCTCGCCAAAGTTATCAGAGTGCTTATTTTATTACTATATAATTAAAATCATGCCCGTTTATAATGTTGATGATTGCATTTTTATCTCGCTCCATAATTGCACAGCAAACATTCTTTCTAATTGCATCATCTTTTGAATTTGGTAAATTATCATATTCAGAATCAATTTTCTTTTCAAGAAATTCAACAAACTCTTTTAGTCTGGCAGTTATGTTTTTATTAGATAACTTGTTACTCTCTATCTGACTATGTTCAAACGCTCTAAGTTCATCCTTACCTAACCACTTCACCCAAGCTCCACAATCATTACAATATAAACCAGTGTTATTACCTTTTACTTCTGTATGTAATGAAATACTTCCACATTTTTTACAACAATTCTGATACACGAACACACCTCCATCCAGTTAAAATGTTTCTTCTATTGGCTAAATATTGTCTTTGATATACTTCACAATATCATCAATGATTTCTTCATCAAATTCTTCAAAATCATCAAGAGATATGGTTCCTTCAGAAAAAGCAGTTTTATGTCTTGTTAGATTATACGCATATGTGTCAGATGGAACATCAAAGTAATTCATCAATACATCTTTAAGCCTTTCTGTAAAGAAATTCTCATATTCATATAACTGATTTGCCAATCTAGCTACTATACCATTTTCATTCTTGGCAACTGTATATTCCGTAAATCCATATCTGTCCATGACATCTATTGATCCGTCATTATTTTTACTTAAAATATTTTCCAAATTACCACCTCATTTTTACTTGAAACCTTCGATTTATTGCCGTTTAATACGCTTCCATTTCGGCTTCATATTCTTCTCCGAAATCAACTAAAATAATATTCTGACATTTATCTATGTTGTTTTCGATCCACTCTCTGCGCTTCTCATCAAATAAATCAGATGAACTCCAACCGATTTTGGAGCATTCACCCATAATCATAAAAGTGTATTCACCATTTATTAAGCTTTCCATTATAGGTGTAATCATTTTAGTATTAACATCGTACTCAGAAAACTCATTATCTTCTAATACAACCTTTTGGAAAAAATCAACCGCATCCTGTCTATTTTCTTCAATTTCTTCTTTTCTATAATGATGAACAATAATAACTCTATTTCTAATAGTTCCCATATTATTTATCCTCACTTTCTTCCCTTAAAACGGAAATTTCATTTCCACTAAAATTTTTATTATGTTATCTTCTATTCTATCACTGTCTCTCTAATGCACATGAATATTAATGCAAATGACATAAGTGATAATTGACTTTTCCTAATTTTCATAATATAATAATAAAAATTACGTTACATAAACTATTTTATATACAATATTTTAATTCAGTAAGGAGAAAATATGGACATTCCAACTATAATAAATACCATTTTAGCTATTCTCTCATTTTTCTTAGCTTTTACTTCAATTATTTTTGTCGTTATGACAATTAAGCAAAACAACAAAATGATTGAAGAATCAACTCGCCCATATATTGGAATATATGGTGATGGAACTTATATAAAAAACCCTAACTTTTATTTAATTATCAAAAATTTTGGGCAAAGTTCAGCAACAATTCAATCTTTTAACTCTAGTATGGACTTGTCCAAATGCAGTTTTAATAATCAAGGAGAATATGCCTTTTCTTCAATTATTAATACCACACTAATGCCTGGACAATCTTTACATACTTATATTGATTATGAAACAGCTTTATCATTATCAGATCACATTTGTTTTAATATAGGATATACATCTAAAACTCACAAATATGAAGAAACAATATATTTAAATCTGAAGGTTATTTTAGGTAATTTTGTCACACACAGCGAAAACCCAAACCAAGAACTAAAAATTATTTCAGAAACCCTTCAAGATGCCTATATTCATTCTCTTTAAAACTCGTGTTCTATTGGCAAATCTAATACCAATAATCATCATAGTAGTCCCATTCATCTTCATAATACTCATCTTCGCATAAAAACGAATAAGGACAAAAATAATAACAATAATCGTCCCAATAATCAAAACACCCAAAACAGCTATAACATCCCATTCTTTTCCCTTTCGTATCTAAATTAACACGGATATCCCTCTCTTAAATCTCCATCACAACGATCATAAAAATGTCCGTTAAATACCTGACTCTCACATTCCTCATTCTGACATTGATAAATATCACCTTCTTTTTCTATCCAACTATGAGGATATATCCAATAATGTTCTGAATATCTTGTATGCCCATAATAATCAATCCATCTTAATTCTTCTCCACAATACGGACATTCCATTAAACCACCTCGCTATTCACTTGAAAGTTTCATTTTATCGTCAACCAATTCTTTGACCACAATCACTACAAAATTTTTCATTTCGCATTAATAATCCTCCACATACAGGACACTGGTAATACCCCATTGTTTTAAAAATTTTTCCAATTTTACCTTTCTTCGGAAGTAATCTTTCTTTTGCCAACTTACACTCCTCAACTGTCCCAATTACTCTGTACTGTTGAATTTCTTCAAGTGCTTTGATTGCGATTTCCATATCCTCATAAGCCTTACCATCAGAACCTTTTCCAATTGCTTCTGTTGCTGTATCTATTCTATACCTCATTCTTGCGATTGCTTCATTCTCTGTCATCCTATCACCTCACACCACAAAATCAAAATATTCATCGTAGTTCTATTCCTAAATTCCTACTTGCATTTATTGCTTCCTGTTTTGACATTTTTCTGACTTTATTATTTTCATAAACTGTATATACGGAAAAATCTAAGTCAGAATCTAATAAAACATTTATCATTTCTAAATTCTGAGTTGTAATTACAGGAGGTTTTTCTTCTTTTGTAATATTGACATACTTATACAATTCTGTATGATGTGTTTCTTGATCTGGGTAATATACAATATCGTTTCTCATATCAATATGTAATGTAGAATCCGCATAATTTTCTACCAAATCGTTTTTACCTAACAATAAAATCATATTCCGTCTCCATAAAATGAATTTTTCATTGGCACACACTTTCCCAAGATGTATCCCAAATACAGCTTTTATCATATTTCACACTCTTATTCAAGAAATCCATTCGCATCTTATCTTGCATAATTGAAAAAAGTCCAAGCTGCCCAACAAACGAAACAGTATTTACATTTCCTGGATTGGTCTGATCTGTCTCAGGGAAATAATACCAATATTGGATCATGTCCTCATATCCAGTGAACTTAGCCCATACCTCTGTTTTTTGCTCACAATTTTGTGTCGCAATGTATTTAAAACCCTGTTCAATTAGTTCTTGTTTTGTCATAAAATCCTCCGAATTTGTTTTTGAAATGTTAGATTCATTGCCATTCGATCTCATATCCACAAAGAGTATCAAAAGCATTTCTTCTTTCTTTCACAACAAATCCCATATTCTCTAACTCTTTTGCATATAGTTCTGGACATGTATCAACAGTAAGACATATATGCTTTTTGCCTTCTAATTCTTCTGCTAGAATCCAATGGAAGCACTCAGCAAGTTCTCCTGTTGATTTTTCAAAATTGGAACATAATAGCATTTTCTTCTTTTCTAAGCTTAAAATCTCTTCAGTAACTTCTTTGAACCGTAACATTGTAAGGCTCATATCTACACCTCCCCTACATTCACAAACCGTTCAATATATTCTCTGCCTTCACCCCTAAAAATTGGAATATTTTTATCAATAATCCAACGACTTCTAATCAACTCTGAATCTGTAGATTCTGGTGTAGCGTCAAGATAGTTTTCCTTTACTACACAACTCCCACGCTTCTGATATGCAGGAAAGCCATTCCAATTAATACCCTTTTGTATCATAAGCATATCCTGAATATCATTACAGGACTTATACTGCAATTGTGCATGGCTGAAATTTGCTTGTCCTACCATCTGAATACTATTTCTGGATGCGTCAAGTTGCCGCCAGTAGAAGTAATTTGTCACTTCTTCTTTTGGAATATTGAAGACTCTGGCATCAAACATAGCACCTTTCTGTGCTGCCTTATATAAAATACAAGAATACTCTTCTTCCAACGTTCCTTTAATATGTAATTCTCCTACCATATCGCGAAAAATATTATTAAACGCCATAGTCGCCATACTTGCAGAAATACTACACATTTTCTGAATTTCATAATCAAACCAAGCTGAAGTTTCAAATCTCTGATAGTCAATCAATAGCAAAGAAATTTCGTCCGACTGTGTATATGCTAATGAGCAACCCTGGATATTTTCACAAAGATATTTTGCTGTTTCTTGCATAGTTTTTATAAGAACATCATCAAACGGTCTTTTGAACCCTCTGGCAAATGTATGGAACGCCTTGCCATCAATCCGGATCACAACCGGCGTTCTTCTCATTAATTTTGTCTTAGGAATTTCCTCATAAAATGTTTTCATACGATTTCCTAAATCGTCTCTTTTCATTTTCTTATCACTCATACTATTTCTCCTCTAACCCATGCTTCTTTTCAAACGCCAACAATTCTGCAATCGCATCGTCAAATTCTTTGTCTGTCTGCTCATTCTTACAGCTAGAAACGATTGCGCTCTTATACCTGACCTTTTCTTTTAACTGTTCCCACTCTTGCTTTTCTGCAACGGTCAGCCCAAAATATGCAGCTTCACATATCATAATCTCTTCTCTGTCTTTTGACTGTTTACCACACTTTTCGCACTCATAAATAATATGCTGTTTCATTAAAAATCACCTCCAAATCTCCCGATGAAATGCGGCTTTAATTGACTATTCAATTACTCCTATGCACCCAACTTATGCTGTTTACAATACTGCTCAAAATCGTTTTTCATATGTATGAAATTAACTTTCTGATCTGCATAATATGTATCTCTCTTAGTATACTGAGCAAACCACTCATCCAAATCAGCATCTTCTTTATATGAATAAGCAACCATTGCCAATAATGACAGACGGTTTTCTTTGTCTCTCAGTTTTGCCCCAATTTTAACAGTATTATCAAGTAAAACATTAAGATCATCCTCATATACTTCTATATCTTCTTCAATGACTTCTTTATCAACATCTACAGCATTTGCTACAAAATCCACTGGAGAATCTATAATCTTCTGTTTGTCAACTAAATTTTCTTTATTTACCAAATACTCATCCATAAGATTCATAAGATGATTCATTTTCTTAGTAACAATGCCTTTATCCTTAGTATTGCTGGATTCTAATATGTCATCAAAAGAAACTCCATTAATGAATTTACTATGTAATGACTGAACAAATTCAGTCATGAATTCAATGAATCTCTTATCATCTGTTTCAGATTTTACAAATCTAGCAAACAATCCAAACCATAAGAAACTGTCTTTTGAATTAAACATGTCAGAAACATCATCTGTAATTACCTTTTCAAGTCTTTCCACCATATCCTCAAAATCATCAAATACAGTTATATTTGCGTTTTCTTTGATATGTTTACACATATTATCAAACTTATTCCATTTTTCCAAATAATTAGATGTCATAATAGATTCAACAACTACACGGTTGATGGTTCCGTTCTTAAATTCTGAAACCTTATAACCACCCATATCTTTAAAGAATGGCATATTGGAAATTGCCTTTACTAATTCGGCATATTCAGTACCAAGTTTAGTAATACCCTTCTGAGGGGATGTCATTGGCTTTCCGTCATTATATCTTTCAATATGATAGCCAATATCTTCCTCAGAACAATTTAAATATTGGTCATAGTTAAAACTATAATCTAAAAATCTATCTCTAAGTTCCTCTGGCAAATCTGAAAATTTCTTCCCACGAATATCAAATTCTGCATTTACAGCAATTGGGAATCCATTTTCATCTAAAATATCATTCCCATTTTCATCCTTCTTTGTTGTTTGATACTTAATCATCCAACGTCTAATATTCTTAGACACTTTGTATCCATTATTAGAATATGAATAGGCATTAGTACAACGCTGTTTTCCGTCCAAATCCCATATAATCGGGACACCATTGATAATTTGTTCTGCAAAAATAAGCGGATGTAACTTATTCCCCTGAAGAATGTCAGAAACCAAGTTCCCATTCATAGACGGTGACCACTGGTCTGATTCTCTCTGTAATGGATGATCAAAACGGATTGTATGCTTGTCTATCTTCTTAATGATAGAAGCTATACTAATCCTATCAGTTTTGCAATTTTCCATAGTCTGTGTTGTTGTACTCATTTCTTCTTCCTCCATAATCACTTGGTTTACATTGTTACATAAAATACTGATATTACTAAATGATTTCATAGCGTTAAAATTATCTATGTATTCTTTGTCACTTAATTTCAATTTACTTTTAATCTCAGCAACAGAATAGTCATACATAATCATTTCAGCAATTTGACGCTGTATTTTGGTTAGACCAATCAAGAATTCTTTTATTTTTTCATCTTGACAATCTTCGCTTAGTTCTTCACCAACATCAAAATCAGATTGTAATGTGTCTTTAATGGTCGTACCGTCTTCTTCCCCAATGGACATATCTATTGATATTGTGGGAATAAACTGTTTCTTTCTTATAATATTACCTTCTTCATCAGTCTCTTCAATCTCAACAAAATTCTGCCGCTTTCCTCTATTCCTATCAGTCATTTCCTTCCAAATAGAACGTCTTATAATACTTGTAAAAAATTCTAACGGCGTTTTACCTCTTGTCGGGTCATATAGTTTATGTTCCATAGCAACCGAAATCTCCAATCCGGCTCTTGAATAAAAACAATCATAATCCTTTTGTGATATGCCACCAAACCTCATCATTTCTTTATTGCAAATCTGTTTCAATTTAGATTGATTATTTGCATATAACTCTTCAATAGCGATTTTTATCTGGTTTTTAACTTCCTGATCCATTATCAACACATCCAATCTGATTTAATATGTATTATTTATTTCTACATCTATCTGACGCTTTATTCATATATTCCTGAAAATTAGGTTCTTTTGTATAAACCTTATCATGACACCTTTTGCATTTGTGAAACCTTCTTGCCGAAGATTTGCCATCTCTTCTTTGTTCATATGTAGTACCAGTTTCCATTACAGTCATACATCTTTTACACAACATTTTCTGTTTCCTCCTCTTCGACTACTCGATATGTAAATTTTCTTTTTGCTAATCCTCTAACAACTTTATCAATGGTACTTCTATCAAGATTTCTAAAATCCATTTTCAATACATTTGAAATAATTAGTAACTCATCTTTTATTTCTCTTCTCTTTCTTCTATTCTTTCTCCACTTATTTCTCTCTTCCCAAGCACCGTACATATCTATTTTTTCTTCGAGTTCAACTTTATGTACCATATTACTAAATTCTTTATCTGCATCAGATAATAATCTGACCAGTTCCTCTTTTCTTTTTTGTGCTTCTTTCAATATGTCATCACATATTCCAAATTTCTCAATCCATTGTGTGATTTGGTCAGGAATTATGTAATTTTCATTTTTTATTGTTTTTCTATCCTCGTATGGATTTAATTTATTTTGCCCAACATCCAAAATAGGTTCTACCTTAAAATTTAATCTTTTCAATGTTTTTGGCAAACTATCAAGAATATTCTTTGCTTTCGACTGCTCAAATAATGTTTTTTCATGTTCTGCGCATGTAACAGGTGTACCATTTTTATTGAGTCGAATGTACAGATTCTTATAATTTTTAATTACATAGTCCATTTTTCTTCATCCTTTCTTATTGATTCCCTAAAAATTGGTATAAAAAATACAGTGTACTTAAAACACTGATTTAATGGATCACATAGAACTCGAACCTATGACCGACTGGTTATGAGCCAGTTGCTCTAACCAACTGAGCTAATGATCCTTAATTGGGCTAACTGGATTTGAACCAGTGAATGCAAGAATCAAAGTCCTGTGCTTTACCGCTTGGCAATAGCCCAATAATCATAATATTAAATTATTCTAACATTGAATCTGTGCAGAACCGCTTGAAATAACTTGACTACTTAAAATAAATTATGTAAAATAGTATTAATAGCGTTTCTGCTATTCAAATCCATTGCCTTTGGCATTGAATTTGTGTGTATGTATGAAGACCTGTCCGATGGTGTTGGTAGCACCGTTTGAGGATGGGTCTTTTTGTTTAGTTGTTCCTGATAATGATAAGTATAGAACATATGTTCTTATTTGTCAACAGGAAAATGGGAACGCATGTTCTATTTTATTCCAGTTTATTATATTCTCTCAACAATACAGTTCTTTGAATACCATATGGTCGAATATCTCTTATATCCTGTTTCTCAGTAAATAATTTAAGTTGCGAAATAAAATCATCACACAAAGAAGCTACCGTTTTTACATCTTCAAAGACTTCTTTACAATCACTCCCTTTCTTTTGAACGAATACAGTATCTACATTCTCATCTGCTAAATCTTGTATAGCAACCAAAATCTTTGCATTTTTCTTACATTTTTTTATTGCTTCTTCTACGGACATCTCAATATATCGCATAAAAAGTAATCTCCTTTATATTATTCTCCAAAATTAGCAGCATATACTCTGCGAATTTCATTTTGTTCTTTTACATCTGTTACCGATCCAATTTTTTTCTTAATACGTTCATTACTAATGACACGCATTTGTTCTCCAAGTAATATCGAATCCATTTTTAAGCCAGTCTTATCACTTTT
>Ga0137308_100581_pt1 | contig 55367 bp, 44 predicted proteins | sample Inofrocosms_June_FD_97181 | JGI IMG/M metagenome (GOLD analysis project Ga0137308, IMG submission 97181) | Mouse cecal microbial communities from Vienna, Austria - N-Acetylneuraminic and N-Acetylglucosamine D2O microcosms_June | ecosystem: Host-associated > Mammals > Digestive system > Large... | reverse complement strand
ACATGAGATTGCATTATCCTATGGCTGTGTCTTAAATGTTCTATCTGACATATATTTTTAAGAAAATCATTTACAGATTCTATTACAGTACGTTTCCTTAAAAATATTTTGTCATAAAATTTCAAGATTCCTTTCCTTTTTTCATTCTTTTTCTGTTTTATTACCAGATGTATACCTTTTTTATACAGGCTTTATGACAGTTCCAGTGATGTAATGCTTACATGTTGAACTCGTGTTATTTAACTTTAATTTTTGGATTTAAATCTTTCAAATCCTTAATTAATTTATTGTTATCTTTGACAGAAACATACACACATTCTGTTCCATAATTTACTTTAATTCTATCAAAAGATAATGCCATTGATGCAATTGGAACATGTGTTTTTTCTAGAGAAATAATGCTATTACAATTAATATTTTTTTTATAAAATCCTAATACAACAGTCATATTATTTTTTTTAATTTCTACATATGTTTTGAAATTTAAAATTATTAAAAATATATCTCCAGCCAAAAGAAAAATTAAACATAGAATAAAACCATTATATTTATCTCTCTCTACTACACTCCAAACAATAACTAAATTGTAAATTACCAATGTAAATGTCCACCAAAGTCCTCTTTTTCCATCATATCTCATATTTCATCATTCCTTTCTCTCTGCTCAAGGCACAAGCAAGATATGAAAAAACTTGTTGTGTCTACTTTATATTTTATTTATAATAATTTTAGAAATAATAATACACTATACATAATAGTAAAAGAAATAGCACATTTATGCTGCTTCAATATATTTATATTTACTACCATTCTTTCTTTAAATAAAGTAATTTTGTAGCTTGTTGGCTATAATATTTTTTTATAAGAAATTTATTTAATTCTTTTTGTTTTTCTACTTAATTTTAATAATGGAGCTTTTTTATCTATTTTATTTTTTAATTGAATTATAAAATTTATTTCTAAAATAGTAATAAATATCCAATGAGTCAAACTAACTATATATAAAGTTAGTTTTGCATTAACATTAAAAAATGTTACTATCAGTGTTGCTATCAAAATTAAAATTGTCACTCCAAATAATTCAATTAAAATTTTATTTAATAATTGTTTATAGTAAAATTTATCATAAATTTGAATAATAGAAACAATAGCCATTTGTACAATACTACTAATAATTAAAATAATAATTCCCAATACCGTAAAACACACTAAGGGAAAACTACTGCTTATACTTTTACCTAATCCAACTCTTCCAGTATATAAAAAAATACTTATATACACTAAAGATATGATTGAGTAAATAACAGCATTAGACAAACTTATTTTATATATTTTCATTTTATTTTTCCTCTCCCTAATATATTTGAACCAATCTTCTTTAATTTTATTACATTATTTAGCAATTCTATCACTTATTATACTATTTTTATTAAATTCTGTTTCTATATATATTTTTAATGCAGATTTATATTTGATATAATTTATACATAAGATTTATTTTATATTAAAATATAATATAAAATTACATACTACAACAAAATACAACAGTGGAATTCTTTCAGTTCATTGATTGACTTGACTGTTGACACGGTTATTTATACGTTCTACAAGTTCACATAATTCTGTATATTCAAGACACCCATTATAAGCACGGATTTCGTCCAGTATTTTCATTGGTGCTTCTACCTTCGCCTTTGTCTGTGGTCTGCCTGCAATACATGATTTTGTTTCAAATCCATAGTCTTTTGCAAACTGCTCAAAACAGATATTAATTTTTCCTTCATAAGTATCCGTTCTTGATTGGTTCATAACTGTTTTCATGTTATCAGTGACAATTTCATAAGGAACTCCACCAAGTGTCTCTAATGTATAATTTAGAAGTGAGAACATGACATCCTGCGTTTTGCTTAATGATAAGCAGTATACACGGAATCGTGAATATGAGAGCAATAGGACAAAAATATGAACAGTTATGGTTTCTCTCGGTTTTAATACAAATGGGATATTTTCTTTCCAGTCAAGTTGTGCTTGTTTTCCTGCTGGTGTTTCAAAACGGATGACAGGTTTGTTTGCATTAGATGGTCTTTTTTGTTTAAAATATACTGCAAATTCCTCATGAGAATTAATATAATGACAAAAATTAGAATATTTGCAGTCATTTAATCCATGATTATCAACCATATATTGCCACAGTATTCTTTTATAGTAGAAAACCTGTGGGCTCTGCTCAGAAAGCAGTTCTTGTATTACATCGTAATATTTATCCAGATAGGAACCTTTCTTTCTTTTTTTTGACTTATGAAAGCCATTTATATACTTATCAACGGTTCTCCTGTCAACACCAAACTCTCTGGCAATCTGGCTTTTATTAATGTTTAGTGAAGAATTTTCTATAAACGGTTTCAATTTGTATAAGTCCTCCAATGAATTAATTTCTAAATTTGTGACAATGTTGCTTTTTAAAATCATACTGTTTACCTCCATGGCAACAGTATATCCGTTGTACATTTTTATTTTGGATTTATTGTACATTTTTATTGTACCATTTATAATCATAAGCGTGTTTCTCTGGAAGAACTGTAGGGGGAAAGCCATGTCCCGTTCTCGTGGAAGAAGGTCTTCCACATAACTTCCACAAATCGGATTCTCGTGGTATACTCCTTAAGAGGAGAATACGCACATGAAGCAGAGTATAGAGAAATTACGCAGAAAATATATGGATAACCCACCAGAAGGGATGACATCCGGGGACATTCGTCATATGAGCTGGGATGACTTTCTGGATATGGATTATTTTTTAAATGACGACGATCCATTTGACGATGATTTCAGTGAAGAAGGTTTTTATATCCTCTAATCTTGTCACCGTCTTATTTATGTGTCCAAACAGATATTTATCCAACATATGTTCGATAAATATCTGTTCTTTTCAGTGCAATTAAAAATCGGAATTTCCTATAAAGTGAAAAATGTATTTTTAAATACATTGTATTTTTATACTCTCATCTTTATATTTATCTAATTCCATATTTTTGTTAAATTCCATTTTAACACATACTGGTACCGTTATTTGAATATAATACTTTCCCACTACAGACCAGCTCTTATAGATTAAAGATGTCTGCATGCTATGTTTAAAATCAAATATTTTTATTTCTCCATTTTCTTCTTTTAAAAAAAATTGGGGACAAACATAAAACGATTCAAAGACTTTTTGTTTTTTTATTCTTAAGTAAGCATTTTCTTTTAAATCATAATATGCTTTCTCTTGTTCTAGATATTCATAAGAAAATTCTTCTTTTTTGTTCATCCAGTCACTAGTTAAAAAAGAATACTTAAGCACATTACCTTCTTTATCCATCTGAATCTCTTTTATACTCATATTGTTATATAAAATCTGCTCTATATTAACATTTATAATATTAATTTTTCTTTTAACTTCTAATTTCATTTCACCTAAAGCCTGTTCGTTCATTGTTTTAATCATAAAATCTGTTTTCATTTTATCACCCCATATAATCTAAAAAGAAACCATACTAGGTGCGCAAATAAAAAATATTTACAAATGCATTAGCATGGCTTTCTTTTTCATTCTTTCAGAATCGGTTTCTTAAGCACAACTCGGTCCAAATGCTAAAACTCCAACAGCAACCATTCCTTCTGCAACAGCTGATACAAATGCTACTACTTCAAAAACTACTGCTGCATAAGCTACAGCAGCAATCAAAGCTACTGTACAATATCGTGGCTCTACTCCATTTGTTTCATCTGCTATGACTGGTTCTTGATATACTTCCATAACAAACCCTCCTTTATTCTTAATAATTTATATAGAACAGCCACCTAAACAACTGTTACTAACACCACCTCTATCTTAATGACAATATGTATAACAGCCAATGTCACCTTTACCCTTTATTTCATTTTTTAAAATGCCATGATATTGAAATCCTTTTAAAAAACCACACTCTTTCAAATTTGTATCTATGTAACAGAATAGATAATATTTTTCATCTATTTGATTTACATTTGTACATTTTATAATCATTCTCATAATCCAATTAAAAAAGTCAAATAACTCTTCATCTCTAACTTTTTTTGAATCATAAGACATATATGCTAACTGAATAGAATAATCTATATAATTAGATTCACATAATACTTCTGCAGTAACTTCGCCATTTACTTTATATTGAAAAATAAACATATTATTATACATAATATAAGTTTCAATTGTTTCATTATCTACAAGAAATTTTTCTCCATAATAAGGAGATAAATAATATGTATCAAACTTGTTACGATAAGAAGCCAAATTAGGCACTTCATTATAATCGCAAGTACAATAACTTACAGACTTATTTATTTTATCCTCCATTTCATCCGCAAATGCGTTTATCCCATTTTTCCAACCAATAATACCTCTTTTGTGAAGTTCTTTTAATGTTTTTTCAAAATCTCTTTCAATTACGTCTATAGGTACATCTGGGAATCTGCGATTCATTTCTTTTATAATGTCTTCACACGTTTTTTCACCATCGCATAATTCATAAAAAGTCTTTGCACAAGCATTCAACTTAAAATTTGTACGATCCAAAGAATATTTTGTACGTAGCAACAATTCATTTTTTAACTTTTTTTTAAATACAATTAAATCATTTTTTACTATAGGCATACTTTTTTTTATCATAAAATTCTCCTACTTATTTATTTTTAACATATCGTATAACAATAACTGGTCAATCAATGCTTCGTGTTTCTCTAAATCAGATACACATAAACTTTCTGTCTGCATCAAAAGCTTAATTCCTCTATAATCCTTACCATAAAAGGTTATATCTCCAGAAAATGCATTTGTCAGCTTTATATAATTCTTATATTCCTTAACAAATGTATGTTCATTTATACCAAATGAAAATTTCCCTTTATAAACCATTTTCTTAAGTTCCATAATTTTATTATAATATTCTTCACATATTCTTTTTTGCTTACTTAATTCCTTTGCCCTTTGGCTAGTAAGAAGACACAAATTACAATTTTCTCTAAAGAAACATTTTGTACAAAAACCACTATTTCTATAGACTAACCACTTTTCAACTTTATCTTCACTAACATTTTCAGAATCAATATCACAATCATATATAGAACCAGCATTTAAATCTTCATCTGAAATAACACCTTCATCTTCAAGCAAATTACACCTGCACAGACTTCCATCACTCATTATTTCAAACAAAGAATCAACCACAGAACATTTATGAATGGTAGGAAGAAAATCTGTATTTTTTATTAAATTAATATATATTGTTTCGTAAGTAGAAAAAAGTTTAAAATTTAAAAGAAATTGTTTCTTTTCTACTTTCTGATAATCTTCAATAATCTTATATGCGGCACTTACAGCCCACTCATGTTCAAGGCAAATTTCTCTATTAAATTTAGCATTTCCAGTTACAATTATAGAACCTATACTTAGTACATTTATAGGCAATGAGTTGAAAAAATTTATCATATTATCCACTTCACACAAATTCATTTGTGTAAGATTTAATTGAATCCCTACTGGTAAATCATAACCATACTTTTGATTCATTTCTCTCAATTTGTCCATCAAAACCATTATACGTTCAAATACTCCTTCACTACGAACATAATTATTTGTTTTACTTGAAATTCCTTCCAGACTAATAGCTATTAGGTCAATATTACAATTATACAGCCTTTTTAATATTGATTCTGTAAATAAAGTTCCATTAGTTATAAGCATAATCCTTATTCCTATTTCACTTATATAATCAAATAAATCAAGCCAATGTGGATACATACATGTTTCTTTTGTAATAAACCTAATAATCCTAACTCCTTGTTCCTTAAGCATATTTGCAATAATCTTATTTTCTTCCAGATTCAAAACTTTCCGCTTATATCCTGATTTTGCACCACAATGCCTGCAGTGCAGATTACAATAAGGTGTTAATTCCCATTTAATTGTCTGCATTCATATCACCACTTATTAATTTAGCAAAAAGAAACTGTTTACCTAACACATTTTTATACTCTATTTCCTTTACAAATCCATTTTTTTCGATACAAGTAACCATTTCATGCAGATTATTGCCTGATTCCTTTTCACTTATAATTATTTTTATTTTTCCTAATTTATTTTTCTTACAATAATTTTCTGCAAATTGTATATACTCCTGAACAAATTCCCTATCATCCAATTCCAAATATTGTACAGTAACATAATTTTTAGCCAAATTCTCCATAGAAGGATTTAAAAATCCTAAATTTATAATCTCATTTTTTTCTGTTAGTTTGGCAAATGAAATAATAGTACGATTAAAAAGTAAGTTACGTAAAACTAACTTATTCTTAATATTTACTTTTCTATTAATTTCTGTTTCGATAACAATTTTGTCCTTTTTCCGTTTCAAGTACTCAATAATTTTATCTACATCTCTGTCTCTTAATGTTAAGTACATTTTACTGGCTCCTTTTCCTATTTAAAATATTTTTCATATAAAACAGCACTTTGTTCCTGATACCTAGCATCAAGGTAATCTAATTCAAAATTTTGACCTGTAAATATAGCTGGAAGATTAGAATCTATTTCATGTACATCTAAACTTTGCTCATCCTGAACTAATGAAACTATTTTACGAATTAATCCTGTGTTATAATTATCTAAAAGATTTGCTTCTAAATATTCATTAAATGTATGCTTTTTTATAGAACCAATTGATAATGGAATGTATGGTGAAACAAGAATTTCTCCATAAGCACTTAAGTGAAGTGAACCTAATGCTGTATTTCCATTTCCAATCGTAATCAAATGTTCTATCGGATCTCCCCATTCAAGTTGCAACTGGCTTTTTTTATCTCGTAAAATACTTCTATATTTCTGAATTGTATCAATTATCTGTACATATCCATCCTGAATTACAAACTCTTTATTAATTCCTTCTGCACGTCCTAGTTGCATCAATGGCTGCATTCTAAAAGCTTCTACTCCTAATTCATCACACATCTCAATAATTATTCCAACATCATCCACATTTCTGCTAAGAGGAACACATGAAACTGCTGCCATAAGACCAGCACGTTTCACACATTTTACAGCCTCTACAGCCTTTTCAAATCCACCTTCAACTCCACGAAGCCACTCATAATTTTCTTTTAAACCATCAATACTAACTTGTACTAATGAATAACCACTCTTCTTTAAATTCTTTGCAATTTCATCTGTCATTAAATAACCATTTGTTACAATATTATAACTACAATCGCACTTTTTCAAAATATTACCTATTTCATATACTAATTCTTTTCTAAGAAGTGTTTCTCCTCCACAAATACATACAGAATCCGGATTATACTCTGCAATCCCTTTTACAAGAACTACCATTTCTTCATCAGATAATTCCTTGTTACATAAATTATGTTCACCACTAGAATTATAACAATGTCTACATCTAAAATTACATTTATATGTTATATCAAGTGATACTACTTTTAATCTCTCTTTCATATGTACTCCTTCAATTAATTTTTACTTAAATCAATTTGTTTATCACAAATTTCAATTACTGATTTATCGTGACTTACCACAATAGTAATTTTTTCTTGTAACATATTTTTTAAAATTTGTTTTACAATCTCAATACCTTCCTTATCTATATTCGCAGTTGGCTCATCCAAAATCAATACATCTGTATCTTTCAATATACACCAAAGTAAACCTACTTTCTGCTTTTCACCTCCTGATAAATCTTTTATCTTTTTCCTCCATAAGTTAGCTGACTTTAGCTCCTTATCAAATAACAGATTTAAATCTCCCATTTGTTCCAATGATTTATTGATGCTCTCATGTCCAAAATCAGGACAGTTATCATGTAACAATTCCAAAACTGTAACATCAAATCCTGGATCAAACTCCTGACTTAGAAAAGCTATATGTTCTTTTCTTGTTTCATATATATCTATATCTTGCAACTTAAGAGAACCATATTTTACTTCTCCGATAACATCCTCATTAATAATTCCAATTAAAATATTAATTAGTGTAGATTTTCCCACACCGTTCACTCCAGAAATACAATACACGTTCCCTTTTTTAAACTTATAGCTTATTTTTTCTAACAACATAGGTGAATTCGGATCATATCGGAAACTTATATTATTTAACGTAATTTCATCAATATGTTCTATACATTGATTTCCATTGTTCTCTTTTGGAATCTGCATTAATTCATCTATTCTATCATAAGAAGACTTAGCATCCTGATACTTTTTACCCAGATTAAAAAAATAACGAATCTGAGTTAACATTAGAGAAAAATACGCATTTATCATTGTGAATTCTCCTACCAAAAGATTTTTTTCAATTATTTCGTGTCCTGCTATTATATACATAACAGAACGGAATAACAGTGAAATAATGCTATCACTAGAAGAAAACAAAAAGAATACTCTATTAAAATCAATAGTTGTCTTCAAAAATTTTTTAAAACTAATATCCATTATTTCATTATTTTTTGTAAAATCTGCATTAATCTTTATAAATTTCAATAAAGCAAATTGATCATTAATCTTATGAAAAAATAAATTCTGTTCCTCTTTATAATGAATACTTTTCTCATATAATGGTTTTTTCAGAAAAAAATATAGTATAATATAAACAGGGATAAATAGTATAACCAGACTACCAATCAGTACATTCACATGGAACACCATATACCCCTCTGCTAAAATTATAATAACCATCATAAAACAAGTTATATAATTTTCTAAAAAAAACTGAAATACTGTTGTAACATCAATATTAATCCGTTGATTCAGATATACTGGACTTAATTTAGATAACCTTAAAAAAGATACTCTGCGTAAATGCTCAATAATCTGCATTTTTGTTATATACACTATTTTATTAAATACTTTTGTATATGTAATGTTATAAATATAGTTAAATACAACATCTAATACTTCAATTAAAATAATAAATATTGTAAGTTTTATAATACTATTAAAATTTTTTGTATAGATTAGTATATTTACAAATATTCCATTGTAATATGGTATTATAATTCCAGTAATAGTTGCAATCACTGAAAGAATCCCCAAAATTATTAAAGAATTTAGTACAACCTTTACATTCTTAAGTATATACTTATTCATTTCTCTTCTATTCCTTTTATAGTTTTATACTAATTTAATTACCTTCTCAGATACTATACAAAATTTTATCTTTTTTGATATTTTTCTTATTTATACAATTTAAAAGTAGATAGTTTATATATAAGTAATAATTATACAATTATTATATCATGTTAATTATATATGTCAAGTGTAAAAATATAATTTTGACTTCGATTAGTCTTTTGGACATGATACAAAAAATCTGATATAATAGACAGGAAAATAATTATTCTATATATATAAAGGCAAGGAATAATAATGGTACAGATTAGCAAAAAAGATAAGGAAAAAGTCCTTGAATCAATACATTCAGGAGAAATAGACACTGCAGGGCTGACAATGCCAGCCCTTGCTGATTCTGTCGTGCTCGCCATAAAACACCATGGTTTTCTTGAACTTCTTAATGACGCATTTAAGGATAAACGCAGTGATAACCTCCATATACCTTCAAATATATTGCTGATACTTGCAATTACTGCAAAACCCAGACAGAAAACAAGCCTTACAGATATCCCTTTTGCAGTTACAGATACAGGGCTGCTTGCAGAGCTTGGCTGGAACGCATGGGATTATGGATGTAATGTAAATGAATTGCTCTTTTCAGAAAGTGTCATGCGTAAACTTGTAAAAAAATACAACAGTGGGGAACTGGTTTCTTTCTATAACCATTATGTACAGGATTATGTATTAGAAAACCTTGGTGTACAGCCATGCATACATATACTGGACTGTACTAAAATACCTGTAAACCTTAACAATACAAATTATGAAAATTCATCTGTTGTAACCATAGACGGTGAAACCATGCGTGGGTATAAACCTGGCATACTCCGTGGTATCACAGGTGATTCAGGCATTTCAGAAGAAATTGTATTTGGTACTTTAAAAACCCATGACATGGAATTATGCAGGGAAATGTAAAAAAACACTTCCTGTTTCCATGAAAATGACATCTTAATAAATGACAGGGAGGCCTGTCACGTAAAATGGCAAATTACCTCAAAACGGAACGGAAAGTTGATACATATGTCCCTGCAAGGGAAAACATGGACATATTTAAAGATGCAGTATCCCTGGCTGTTTCCGGCGGGAAATGGCAGAAACACCCCAACAAAAAAAGGAAAGACCAGGAAATACAGCTTGTAAAGTCCCTTGGACCACTATAGGCAAGTGATACCCCTGAAACAGATGTCCCAGTTAATGCATGTGTTGTACATGACAAAAAAACAGGAAAGTTTTTTGTATTTATGACTACTGATACCACAAAAACTGTACGCCAGATTGTCCAGACATATGAGCTGCGTCCAGAAATAGAAGAAGACTTCCGCCAGATGAAAGATTTCTGGAAATTAAGTGGTTTCAAAAGTACAAAATATAATTATATTACTTTCCATATTGTAATGACCCTCACTGGCTACCTTTTCTTCAAGATATACAAAAACCTTGAAGAAGGGCAGGCTTACACAGGCAGATCACTGCCTGTTGCTGCCAAAAACTACAGAGAAACAAAACCAAAAGAAGTAGTTGTATATACAGGGCAGTATTTTGGCATTTTCCCATTTCTTGAATTTTTAAAAATCTATACAGAATGCACTTTAGAAGTAAGACAACTTCTTGATCCGGTTCTTGCTAAAGTATAGCAGGTTTTTTGTAATATTTCTAAAAGACTAATTGAAGATGTACTTTTAACTAAAAATAAATTTATTATAAGTATCATTCAATTATTTACTGTTGAATATGTGCATACACATATTCTAAATATATTTACAAATACTTTACGTACATCAATATAGTAATTTTTAATTTTTTGTTCTAAAATAACAAGAAATCTTTTTCAAATTTATATAACTTATATAATAAATTTTTAGGTATTTGTTAAATTTGCATATTTAATATGACGAAAAATTAAAGCTTTTTAGCCAGAATTATTCATGTAAAATATTCTGTTAATTTATTGTATAATAAACCAAGCATGTAAATGCATGGTTATTTATGAGTAATATACAAAACAAGAACAAGGAGGAAATTTCATGAAAAAAGGATTACACAAAAAGGTTTTAGCTGGCCTGCTGTCCTTTTCGCTTGCTGTACCAGCTGGTGGTATTTTTACTATGGCAGGAAGCATAAAGGCAGAAGCAGCAGATGACAGCTCTACCGTACTTAGTAAAATTCTAGGTGCAGAAGATATTGATATACGCATGAAATGGAATGACAAATCCAATATTGGTGACGGGCACCAGGTTACCCTTTCCAATGGCAGCACAATTACAGTAAAAGATAATGGTACTATGCGTAAAGATATGACTGCACAGCAGCTGGCAGACACAGAAATGGGTATGGGCATAAACCTTGGAAATACCCTGGAGGCAGTACAGGCAGTAGAAAACAAAAAGAATGTTACAGGGACAGGTTATGATACAGCCTGGAGCCAGCCAGTAACTACACGTGAATACATTGATTTCCTGCATACATATGGAATCAATACTATACGTATTCCAATAGCATGGTCAAATGGTGATATTGATGATGGTACATATACAATCCGCAGGGATATGCTTGACAGGGTTGAAGAAGTTGTAAATTATGCACTTGACAATGGCATGTATGTTGTTATTAATGACCATTGGGATAACCAGTGGTGGGGACAGTTTGGTGCATGCAAGAAAGATGCTGATGGCAACAAAATTGCTGATGAAGAAACACGTAAAAATGCCTGGACCAGGTATGAAAGATACTGGACACAGATTTGTGAGCGTTTCAAAAACTATTCAGACCATCTTATCTTTGAAGGTGCTAACGAAGAACTTGGTGAGCGCCTGAATGATGGTATCTGCGTAAATGGTCCTGCAAAGGGATACTCTAAACCTGATAATGCTGGTCCTGATATTGAAGTTGTAAGCGGTAATTTAAAAACTGATGAATTATATGACACAACTAATAAGATTAACCAGAAATTTGTAGATATTGTACGTGCTTCAGGCGGCAATAATACTAACAGGCACCTGCTAATACCAGGATATAACACAGATATTCTTAGCACTGCTAATGAAAAGTTTATTATGCCAACAGATATTGCAGAGAATGGCAAAAACAAACTTTTCCTTTCTGTACATTATTATACACCTGGTGATTTCTGCCTTGAAAATGGCGGTGGTGACTACACTGTTGCAGACCAGGAAGCAACTAAGAAATATTTCCAGGAATTAAAGAAGTTCAGTGATGCAGGATATGCAGTTATTATAGGCGAATGTGGTGTATGCAACCCTTCAAGCGTTACTGGAAGTGTAACACAGTGGTTCTATGATACATTTACAGAAGCAGCAAAATACCATGCTGTACCAGTACTCTGGGAAACAGGTGCTTTATTTGACCGTACAAACCTTAAGCTTAACTATAAAGATATTGCAATTTTCCTTAATACAATAAATGGTACAAATGGTGACACAAGTGCAGAAAGGGAAACAGGCGGCGCAGCACCAAGCACAAATGTAACTGCTGCAGAAGTACCAGACTATCTTGATGGTATTTTATGGGGAACTCCTGGTATCCATGCATATATATCTTACCAGACAGCTACATGGGATTACCGTAATGCATATCTTCCACAGCGTACTCTTTCAAACAATGCACACAGCTGGGAATATATCCAGGCAGCTGGAAATGAAGTTACATCTTCTACAAAAGTAACAGATGTACATATTACAGCAGATGGTGAATACACTATTGCTATTGATGGAATTGACCTTTCAGGATCTAACTCATTTAAAATGCTTAGTGTAGCTACAGATATAGAAAAGAGCCTCTATTCTGACATTACTGTTACAGATACTGTTATTAAAATTGATGGCGAAGCAGTTACAGATGCTCCTATAAACCTTATTGCAAAAAGTGATGATAAATATTATAACTTTATGCTTGTTAATGTTTATGGCAAAGATGAGTATCCGTTAGCAGATTTAAACGAAAACGAGAAACTTAAAATGCCAGCAAAGAGCATGGAAATTACATTTAAGATTAATGGTTTAAGCAAAGCACTTGCAGATATTGAAAGCGGCGAATATATTAACCAGGAAACAGGCAAGAAGATTTCTGATACTCCTGCTAATGCTGTTAATGTACCAAGCTATCTTGATGCTGCTGTATGGGGCAAGCCAGGTATCCATGCATATGTTTCTTACCAGACAGCTACATGGGATTACCGTAATGCATACCTTCCACAGCGTACTCTTTCAAATAATGCACACAGCTGGGAATATGTCCAGGCGGCAGGCAATGAAGTTACAACAGCTAAAGTTACAGATGTATATGTTTCTGCAGATGGTGAGTACACAGTTGCTATTGACGGAATTGACCTTTCAGGAGCTAACTCATTTAAAATGCTTAGTGTGGCTACAGATATAGAAAAGAGCCTTTATCCTGATATTACTGTTACAGACACTGTTATTAAAATTGATGGCGAAGCAGTTACAGATGCTCCTGTAAACCTTATTGCAAAAAGTGATGACAAATATTATAACTTTATGCTTGTTAATGTTTATGGCAAAGATGAATATCCATTAGCAGACTTAAATATAAATGAAAAACTTAAAATCCCAGCAAAGAGCATAGAAATTACTTTTAAGATTAATGGTTTAGCCAAAGCACTTTTAGATATTGAAAGTGGTGAATACATCAATCCTGAAACAGGCAAGAAGATTTCTGATACAAGTACAGATGAACCAGAAGACCCAGATAAAAAACCAGAAGCAGAAGCTAAAAAACTGAAAAAAGGCGCTACTTTCACTTCTGGAAATTATAAGTATAAAGTTACAAAAGCAGCAACTGCTTCAACAGATGGAACTGTTGCACTTACAGGATTATCTAAGAAAGGCCTGCAAGCAAATAAACTTACAGTTCCTGCAACTGCAACAGGCAGTGATGATGAATATTACACAATTAACTCTATTGGAAAGAAAGCATTCAGTGGTGCAAATGCAACATCAATTACTTTAAATAAGAAAATTAAAGAAATTCCAAGCCAGGCATTTGCAAAATGTAAGAAATTAACAAGCCTTACATTAAAAGCCAAACTTTCTAAAGCAGCTAAAGATTCATTTAAGGGATGTACAAAGAGTATTACTGTAAAAGGTATCTCAAAGAAAGCTAACAAAAACCTGTTAAATAAAACATCATATAAGAACTTTAAATAATATTTTCTTATATGGAAATATCCGGATAAAATTAATTATAAAATATTTAACTGGTTAATAAAAACGGGATGCCGCACTAATATGGTAAGCACAAGATATAGCATTGTTTACTTTTATAATTTACTATATCTTATATTGTTTTTACTTTGTGCGGCAGCCCATTTTATTAAGAATTACTTCATAGCTTTTACTGGCACCCTTTAGGATTACGCTTTAATACCCCTCTCCAGTTACTTTCCATGTCCCATTTTTTAGTTTTAAAGTAATACTGCGGTCTGGGTCTTGTATTATACCATCCTTGCTTACACATACTGAAAAGATAATTTCATTCTTTGTCCTGCTGGACATTTCCATAGAAATAACTTTAAAAACCGAACCAGAATAGTATTCCTTTGCTACCTTGGCAGCTGCTTTAACAGCTTTACTTTTTGGTTTATTTTTACTTTCTTTTTGTTTTTCTTTTATCTGCGCTTCTTCTATTTTTGACAGCTCACGCAAAGTAATGGCATCAGCACGTTTTACAAAAGAATCATCATCACTAATTTTATAATTATCAAATTTAGCAAAAAATGTGCCATCATCCAGAAGGGATATATAAACTGCCTTCGTTAATTTTTTCCCATTTGCAAAAGTTATTTCCAGTACAATTATGTCTTCTCTTAGTTTATCAGGCAATGTACTAATTTTACTATTACTATTATCTGTTAATTCCTGTATTGTATCATCTGGTTCCCATCCAACTGTAAGATAATAATATTCACTCTCATCACTTCCATAAGGAACTGTAAAATTCTGGGCAGTTCCAAATTCATCCCTTTTCTCTGTCCAGTCAATAAATCTTATTTTCTGGTTTTTACATGAAAAACGTACACTTTCAATATCACTGCCAGAAAGATAAAATATTAAAGGTATTCCTTTCATTTCCCCATTGTCACTGATTGTCCCTGTATTAAGTACAACACCAGAAGTTTCAATTTTATCATCTGTTCCATATGCATATGCATTTACAGCCATATTGCCAGACTGTAAAACTATGCTTGTCCCGCCAGCAATAATACACAAAAGAATAACTGCTGCAATGGCAACAATAGTAAAATGCCTGCCTGCAAGTTTTTTACTTCCTGTTTTTTTAGTGGTATAATTTACTGCTTCCTGGATATACCTTGTGTCAATACCATTTATTGCTTTAGAAATATCTTCTCTCTTCATACCACATAACCTTCTTTCTTTAAGAATTTTTTTAATTTACTGCGGATTCTTGACAGCCTTACAGATACATTATTACTGCTTATTCCTAATTTTTCTGCAATATCCTGGACAGAATCTGAAAACCAGTACCGCCAGACAAATATAACACGGTTTTCCTTGCTAAGTGTATCAAGAAATATATTAATCAAGCATGACAACTCCCTGGCATCAATCTCATCTTCTACCGATAAACCAGACATAATACATTCATCAAGCTCATCCAAAGCAGTATCATAATAACTATTCCGTTTCTTAGCAGTGTTTGAATGATACTTCGTAATAGAAATATTGCGTACAATCCGGCATATATATGCCAGTAAATGTTCTGGCTTCTGTGGAGGTATTGTATTCCACACTGCCAGATAGGCATCATTTACACATTCTTCAGCATCCTGGCTGTTTTTGAGAATGTTTTTTGAAACCTGGCTGCAAACAGCACCATATTTTTCAGATAATTCCTTAATTGCCTGTTCTGAACGGTTATAAAATAATTCAATAATATCTGTATCTTCCAATACTATCACCTCCTTTTCTTTAACGCTCACCTATATACTATGGATTTGAAACAATATCTTACATAAAACTTATTGATTGCCACAGGATATTATTGACCTTTATTATGATATTAGATAACTAAAAATATAATATTAGCAAAAATATAAGGGCGGAATAATCCGCCCTTGCATTATATTTAACCTATACAAAAACTTTATATAAACCTGGCTCAATCTGGAAACACCTTTGTACAATTCTCCAGGTTTACCTCTGTCTCTTTTTCAGAAATATATATTTCTGCTGATAAAGACAAATCATTACCAAGAAATTTCTCTTCCTTGAATAACTTTACTATAACAGGATAATTTTCATACGCTGATTCTGTTTCAAGCCATATTCCAAGAATATCATCACGGTTACCAATCTCAATATAATCATAACCATTATCTTCAATACTGCCATCTGATACTTCTTCAATACGGTCTGGAATATTATAACGTAAATCTAAATCAGGGTTTTTAAGTTTTGTTGGATCTAATAAAACAATAATTGTCTGCATATATTTTCCTCCAGTTAGTATCCACTGCCTTTAACTTTCCATTTTGAATTCTTATTTCTTAACAGTATCCATTTATATTTGCTATAAACCCCTTTTTCAAATGAATTGCCAGAATCTTCACCAGCATATAAATCAGATACTAATACTATAACATAGTCTGTACCAAATCTTTTTTTATACTGTTCCTCATAACGCTGGTATAAACCTTTGTTATACCATATTTTCTTTAATGTACAGCCTTTTTTATTATTTTTTACATATTTTTTAACTGCTTTTTTAGCATTGGCAATTTCCTTTTTTGAAAAAGACTTTTCATCTGCTTTCTGCTTTTTCATATAATTAATCTGTTTTAACAGATTTGAGGGGTCAACTTTAAGAACTCCGTCTGAATCTGATACATAACCATATTCATTTTCTGGAATTGTATCTGCAATTAGCTCAGAATTTTCCAGCATATTATTAAAATATTTATAATACTCTTTTACGTGAACTACTCATTGTCTAAAGCCAATGGGCTTCCTGCTTCTATGACCTCGCAACCAAACTTTGTTTGGTTTACCTACTATCTCCACAGGCGTTAATCCGGGCAGTCCCTGCCCTATCTATGTTTCTATTATGCTATCTGCCGCAAGCCTTCTGCTAATACATTCTTCGCAGCATTGATATCCCTGTCATGCTTTGCTCCACAAACAGGACATATCCATTCCCTTACTGATAAATCTTTTGTACCAGCATTTTGATATCCACAATTAGAACATATCTGGCTGCTGGCATAGAATGTATCTATTTTGACATATTCCCTGCCGTTCCATTTTGCCTTATATTCTAATTGTCTTGTTAGCTCATACCACGACACACCGGCTATGGATTTTGCCAGATGATGGTTCTTTACCATGTTTTTTATCTGCAAATTCTCTGAAACTATCACTTGGTTTTCGCTGATAATTTCATGGGAAACTTTATGCAGGTAATCTTTTCTGGTATTTGCAATTTTCTCATGGCATAATGCCAGTCTTTTCCTTTGTTTGTGATAATTGTTACTTCCCTTTTTCTTATGTGATAACTGTCTTTGCAGTTTTGCAAGTTTTCTTTCATATTTTTTTATTGTCTTTGGATTCCCGTACTTTTCTCCATCCGATGTGATGCATACATCTTTAATCCCCAAATCTAAACCTGTATTTTTATTCTTGTGCAGCATTTCCTCATGTCCTGTTTCCACAAGCACTGACACAAAATATTTCCCACTTGGGGCTTGTGAGACTGTTGCAGATTTTATTTTACCACAAAACTCACGGTGTACTTTTGCCTTTACTTCTTTTAATTTTGGAAGTTTTATTTTTCTGCGTACAAAATCCACTGCAATATTTCCATTCGTGAAGTTTGTCGTATAGGATTTATGGTTATCATGTTTGCTTTTAAACTTTGGATATCCTGCATGTCCCTTAAAAAACTTTTTATATGCGGAATCCATATTATAAATGGCATTTGTCAAAGCAAATTTGTCCGCTTCTTTTAACCATGCGTATTTTTTCTTTAACTCCCTGTTGCAGTAATTATTACAGTCTGTTTTACTTGAAGATTTTTTCTCTTTTTCATATTTTTCTTTTCTATATGCCAGTGTATTGTTATAAACAAAACGGCAGCAGCCAAATGTTTTTGCAATCTGTATTTTCTGCTCATTATTGGGATATATCCTGTATTTATATGCTTTTAACATTGGCAGCCACCACCTTTCTATATATTTCCCCCTTAAATAAAGTATACCCTTATCAGCTGTTTTTATGGTTCCATCCTTTTTTATATAAAATAATTTCCATTCAAAATTACAGATATCTTGGTAACAAGAAGGCTTCCAGCTTAATAAATATTCTTTTCTCTTTAAATAATTATTTATTACATATTCTTTGCATAGTCAATGCTATAGCCAGCCTTCTGTGCCAGGCTGTCAAGCTTTTCAAGTATATTAACAGGACATGGAAATAAAAGATAATCATCACCACCAAAATCAATATCAGCAATACAGAAGCCCTGGCTTTCCCATTTCCCATCTAAAACCTCAAACCAGTTTTGCATTTCATCTTCTTCGTCAAACCATTCCTCATCAATAAAAAGACCATTAAGACCAAAAGCTTTGCAGCTTTCTATAGCATATATATAATCTTCCAGATAACTACTGCTGTCTATTCCATATACATATCCATTATCCTCCAGTATATCATTCATTCCAATCCATGGTATCTCATCTTCTTCGTAACTATCTGGGTCATCTATATACATCCCATGTTCTTCATAACGGCTGGTGTTATCTTTAAAATATACAGCTGCATTATATACACAGCTTTTTACTAACTCCATTACATTTGGGTCATTACCAGAAATTATTTCTGCAATTTCTTCAATAGGACTCTTGTCTGCCATATTTATACCTCTCTTTAATATTTTGTTTAACTTTATAAGGGAAGCGTATGTTTATAGTCCGCTTCCCTTTAATGTTTCCTATAATATATAATTAATTATACCACCATATTTTACAAATTGTCTAGTATAATATAATTAATATTCTGTTTATGTGTTAATATCTAAAGCCACAGATAAAAAACAAAAACATAGCAACTAATAACCATGTTGCTATGTTTCCATTTTTATATAATTTACATTTATTCCCGTTTTAAAGTATATTTACTTTAAAACATATTTGGTTTTATTAACTGTAACAGACTCAACATTATCTACATCAACCAGACGGTTAAAAACAAAAGTAAGGTTATTTTCTGTACTGCCACATGAATAGCTGCTGTTATCTGTTTCTGTGTCACATGAATGAAGTCCTTCCATTTCATGCTCATGCACAATATACTTTGTTCCATCTTTATAATTAACTGACACATAATATGCATTATATGGGTCATATGCTTCTTCTTCAGACAGACCAAGCCCTGTATTCATATCAATCTTTAATGATAACGGAGAAATACTTGCAAACCCTCCACCTTTATTGGCAAATTCTATTTTCTGCACTTCTTTATTTGCTGTAATACTAGTACTGCTTGTTTTTGTCTCTGCCATATATTTCTTATATTTCTTATCACTTGCAGAATATAATTCACCTCTGGTACATGGATACTTATATGTATTAAGAGTAAGCTGTTTTATCCCGTTATTATATGAATTCATTGTCATATAGTTATAACAATATAAAGTATCCTCAGTAGATTTATCAAGGTCTACATATATATTTCCATTACAGTCCTCAAAATCAAAATAAAAATCTGCATTATCAGAAAAATATGCGCCTTTACTTTCATTATTAAGCTGGCTATATTCAAGTGCATCAACACCGCCCTTTTTCTCCAATGTAAATTCCACAACCGCAGCATTACCATCATAAACTACTGATATAACAGATAGTGTGGTATCTCCAAGTTTTTTCACAACTGGTTTATAAGACACACTGTCCCCAATTAATTCTTCTGCTTTTTCTGGCTCAATACCTACATATTCTTTTTGTGGATAAGTTACTGTATATGATGTACCTTTCTCCTTGTCATATATTACCTCACTATGCGAAGCTATATTTTCTTTTCCACTGTTTCCCCATATCCTGTTAAAAAATTCCCCATTTGTTGCAGCATTTGTTACAATAGGTGCAGATATAATTAATACAACAGCGGCCACTGCTGCCTTATATTTTCCTTTGGATGGTTTATAAATATTTTTACGGTATTCTTTAAGCATTTCTTTTTTATTCTCCTTATATTTTTCTGAAAATTCATGTACTTCATCTAAAGCATCAAATTCTTCAATAGAAATATTACACAGCTTCTGTTTTATGTAATTTACTTCCTGTTTCATATTCACCGCTCCTTTTCACTAAATTTTTCAACATTAACTTGGCACGTTCAAATCTTTTCCTTACATTTGCCTCTGTAATCCCCAGTTCTAAAGCTGTTTCCTTTACTGATAAATTCTTTACAGCAAGACAGTTTACTACTAAATAATACTTCTCAGGCAGGCTGGAAATAATTTCTTCAATATTATTAATCCCGTCAGCATCATCCTGTACAGGTATATCTTTTATATCTGCATCTTCAGCAGAAAGATATACAATTTCTCTTTCTTTCCTTTTTTTATTATAAATATCTATTGAAGAATGTTTAATAACTGTTATCATATATCTTTTGCATTCATCTGATTCCAGGTCTTCAAAATATACATTATGTTTCATAAGCTTTACAAAAGCTTCTTGTACTGCATCCTCAGCCAGTCCTTGGTCATGCAGGACACTGTATGCAACCTGGTACATTTTTTGTTCATATAATTTATAACTATTTTCAATAAATCTTATGGATGCCCTTTTACTGCGCATCATGCCACCTCCATATATAATCCTGCAAGTATACTGTCTAAATCCAGGCAGCATACCTTGTTACTGTACATGTACATTGTGCTTACACTATATATAACTGTTTTAAAAATGGTTTTGTGACATTTTAAAAAGATTTTTTTCTTTTTTTATATATTCTTTGTCCTCAATGCTTATTTTATATGATTGAAGACATTTTTGCAGGATTTTGTAGTATGTTACGCTGTCAGGTGTATGTTCTTTAAGAAACTTTTTTGTTTTTGTGCTGTAAGCTGCCCATGCATCTGCAAATGCCCATGCCGTGCCCATTGAAGCATAATATTTTGTTGTATCAATATTTCCAAGAACTTCAAGGGTCTTATCTATATAATTATCATTAATATAATATGCCCTTAGCATAACAGCCACAAATCTTGCCTCAAATTCATTGCTGCTGTCCTTATATCCCATTAAAAAATCCCATACCTCCTGCTGGTATTGTTTTGCTGCTTTAAATGAAGAACATAAAGAATCATTAACAGACCAGTTATCTATACATGCTATAAAACTTGCAAGCACAGCAAGAAGTTCATTAATATCTGCTTTTGCATACCCAAGAACCATAGCCTGTAACATAGTTTCCTCAAAATATTTTTTATCTTTCCATGCCATACATAATTTCCAGTCTTCCTTTGCAATTTTCTTTGCAACCATCCTAAGGTTAGGAAGCCTTACTCCCAGTATATTATCTATGCCAGGAAGAAGTGAAGCAGAAAAATGCCTGTACCTTTCTTCTGCCATCTCATTAAGAATTACTCTAATTTCTTCTTGTGTCATATATGTATTACCTCCGTTTTATATACTGCCTATCCAGGATTTAGTAATTTGTATTAGAAAATTAAAATTTATATGTAATACCCTGATATATAAAATAAGCTGCTACATTAAGAAAAAAACGCCTGTAATATATAGTTACGGAAAGCCATCTGGCTATATTCTATATATTATCTGCTTTACACTTAATGTAACAGCCCATATAAACACTATATTCTAATTTCCTGTTATTTACTTTATACCCTGTCTAAATAAATAGCAGATAATTCTTTTGGACTACAACCTGGATTTTCTTTAATTATTGTCATAACATCCTCTAAGAAATTTTCATCTTCAAGTTCTAATTCTTCTTTAATTATATTATATGTTTTACCTTTTTCCATCTTTTTAGAAACCAGTTTAACTATACTTAAAACCTCTGTAAATCTTTCAACTATCTCCACATCTATCTTGGCTTTTTCCTTTGCAAGCCTTGCATCTTCTTTTGCAAGCCTTGCATCTTCTTTTGCAAGCCTTGCGTCTTCTTTTGCTTTCTCTGCTTCCATAACAGCCTGTTCAAAAAAATCCATAGACCTGTCACCTCTTTCTTCAATATGCTTTTCTTCTAAAAACACTTTACGTTCTTTTGTACTTACTTTATCAGACAACAATGTATATAATTCTGATAATGTATCAAAATTATATGTATCTGCAAATTTTACATTTCCATTTCCGTTAATATATTTATGCGGATTTTTCACAACCTCTTCAATAGCTGGTACAGAAATTAATATAACACTAATTAAATTACCGTCATCAAACTTATGTCTGTTTGAATAAATTGTTTCTCTTTTTCCATTTTTTAAAGTATTATAATAATACTCCTTTTCAGGTTTCATACTATATCTTATTACAGGCTCATCTACACCAGGAACAGGTTTTTTATAACAAATCCATATACTATACACTTTCCTGATATTATGGTATTCTTCCTCTGGTTGTAATTCAGTTGCAAGTAAAACTCCAGCATAATACATAGCCCTTGCAATTAGTGAATAAGATTTTTCATTTTTAATTGAAAATGCTTTTTGTGAAGATTGTGGTTCCATATCTACACGTAAACGCAAAACATCCTGGTGGTCATATTCAAAAACAAGGTCAAGATGTATAGCTTTAGTTTCAGCAGTCCCATATTCAGTGGGTTCCATATTTAAAAACTGGCTTCCTCCAGTCCTGTTTTTAAAGTCTTCTAAACTTACTCCTTCCAGTTCTTTTATTACACGTGTCAATAAAAAGCCAGTAAAATTAGTATATTTTAAAAAACCTTTAATAATACTATCTTCATATATAGAAGACCCTTTAGTATTAATATTATCTGTAATTTCTTGTGGTGTCATGTTGTATGTATTAGCAGTATCATTTTCTGTTTTTTTATAATTTCTAGACCAGGAATTTTCTATTTTATCCATTTTATATAACAACCTCCTTTAATATATTATCACTTATGTAAAACAACAGCAATACTAAATTCCTGTTTTTTACTTGTTATTATTTATTGTATAGTTAGTAATTGCAAAAACTTCAATACTAATACCTGTTTAAAAAATAAAAAGTCCATAAATTTATTGGCTTGGTTTTAGTAATGTCCAAATTTCACTTGTAAAACAACAGCAGCCCGCACTTTAATTGATACACAGTGGTACATAAAGTCCCAAATGCAAAACTTAAAGTGATAAAAACCTTGCACTATACACAGATATCCGGTTATAATATTAGTATAATTTAATTAATAAGGATAAAAGAGTGAAAGATTTTTCAAATCTTTCACTCTGCAAGTTTATGTCTGCGCTGCATCCATAAACTTGGAATGCGCAAAAAGCAGTGCAGAAATGAGGGAAAATATGAATAATAAAGCACAATGGATATCCAGTACAGAAAACAATTATTGGAATAACTCAGACATATCTTTTAGTACCAAAGAAAATATAAAACCAGATATAATTATTAATGAAAATATTTGTTACCAGACAATGGATGAAACCCCTTGGGGCGGCTGTTTTGCTGACAGAGGTTATATGGCTATGGAAAAACTTACCAAAGAAAAAAAGTATAAATTAATAAATTCATTATTTGGTGATGAAGGTCTCCGTTTAACTACCGCCAGGCTTCCATTAGGAAATAATGATTTTTCAGACACACATAAATCTTATAATGAACATACAAACGATTATTCCATGGAATATTTCAGCCTGTCTTCTGATGAAAAATATCTTCTTCCATACATAAAAATGGCTTTAGAAACCAGACCTAACATAAATTTTTTTGCAACTCCATGGTCACCACCTTCATGGATGAAACATAACAACAGTATACATGGTACTGGCAATAATAACAAAATTATATTCCAGCCATTAATACTTAAAGCATATGCAAAATATTTTGTAAAATATATACAAGAATATGAAAAACAAGGAATCCATATAAACGCTATAACCCCACAAAATGAGCCAACTATGGATACTTTATATGCTTCATGTGTATGGACAGGTGAAGAACTTAATATCTTTATAAGAGATTATTTATATCCTGCACTATGTACAGCGGGAATTAACAATATAGAACTATGGCTTGGTACATTTACAGATTCTAATGCTGCACTTGTTATACCAGCACTGGAAGATACCAGTACAAATAAAGTAATAGATGCTGTATGCTTCCAATGGTGGGGCTCTTATCTTGCTAAAGCAGTAAATAAAGGTTATAGAAAAAAAATTATACAATCTGAGACAAAATGTGGCAATGGAAATAATGACTGGAACTATGCAGAAGAACAATTTGACTGTTTTAAAGAATTTCTTGAAGCAGGAGCCAGCCGTTATTATTTATGGAATATGATACTTGATGAAAAAGGAGCAAACACAGCAGAACCTCCATGGTACCAGAATGCACCAATAATAATAGACAGTAAAACTTCAGAAATAACTTTCTGTCCAAGTTATTATCTTACCAAACATTTTAGTTACTTTATAATGGGAAATGCAAAACGTATAGATGTACAGGGCAGTTTCCAGGATGTAACTGTATTTAAAAATCCTGATGGCAGAATAATTATTGAATTAAAAAATAGTTCTGATACAAGCATTTCACCAGTAATAAGTATTTCTGGCAAAATACTACAACCAGAAACAAGCCCGCATTCTATTAATACTTTTATAATTTAAGAAACATGGATAATTTATTACTAAATATCACACAAATATTTATAACCTGACCCATGCATATTTGGAAATCATCCATTTGCAAATAATATATTTATCTGGAAAATTCCAGTCAGATGACAGATTTCCATATATGCATACATGGGAATTATTTTATATAGAAATATTCTACTGTTATACACAATTACTATTATGTCATCAGACATAATAGTAACATGTTATTGTAAGGAAAATCTCTGTACATATACACAGAAAACGGCATATACTGCTATACCAGATAATTTTTATACCTTTTAATATTTAGATATACCCCGTTTTATAATATTAGTTCATACTGTAGCATTTCATATTTTAACTTGCTTCCCTCATTAATACCATCTGGCAGTAATGCCCTGGCTACAAGTTTTAAACCACTATCCTCAATATCTGTTCTTTTTAAATTTGCATAATCACCATCTATGCTGTCTACAATATAATATATTGTTTCCAAATTATTTTCCTCCTAAAATCTTTTATTGTCTATAAACTTATAATTAAATGCCTTAGTAATATTACTTTAGCTAAAATAATAACGGCTTCCATAACACCAGCTCTTCCTTACATTTTACAGAAAGTCCATTATTGACATCTGGTTGCTATGTGGCATATCACCCATCAGACCCATATCAGCCATTGCCTCAACTACTTTTTCACTTACCTTACAGCGGTTCTTAAAATCTTCACGTGACAGGAACTTTCCTTTAGCAGCCTCATCTTCTATCATTTCTGCTGCCTTGTCCCCAAGCCCGTCTATTGTAGAAAATGAAGGCATAAGCTTTCCATCCACTATCTGGAACCTGTTTGCCTTTGACCTGTATATATCCAGTTTCACAAATCCAAACCCTCTGGCGTACATCTCCTGCACTATACGCATATCTTCATATGTATCTTTTTCTTTATCTGAAAGTTCATTTTTGCGTTTACGGTAATCTTCCATATAATATTCAAGCCGTTCCTTGCCAAGGCACATAAGTTCATAGTTAAATGATGTAGCACGTATACTAAAAAATGCAGCATAATATGCCAGTGGGTAATACACTTTAAAATATGCTACACGCAGTGCCATCATAACATATGCAGCAGCATGTGCTTTGGGAAACATATATTTAATACGTTTGCATGATTCAATATACCATTCTGGCACGTTACATGCCCTCATATCTTCTTCCATATCAGGTGTAAGTCCTTTGCCTTTACGCACACTTTCCATTATTTTAAATGAACGCTCATTTTCAACACCCATACGTATAAGGTATGTCATAATATCATCACGCGTACATATTGCAGTTGAAAGGGTACAGTCACCATTTGCAATAAAATACTGTGCATTGTCAAGCCATACATTAGTGCCATGTGAAAGACCAGAAATACGTACAAGGTCTGAGAAATTTTTTGGTTTTGCTTCCATAAGCATGCCATGGACAAACTGTGTGCCAAACTCTGGAAGTCCAAGGCAGCCAAGTGTACAGCCTCCAATATCCTCTGGTTCTATGCCCAGGGCTTTAGTAGTTTCAAAAAGTGAAAGTACCTTTTTATCATCCATCCTTATCTTTGATGCATCTACATCTGTAAGGTCTTCAAGCATACGTATCATTGTAGGGTCCTGGTGTCCAAGTATATCAAGCTTAAGCAGGTTGGCATCTATCTTATGGTAATCAAAATGCGTTGTAATTATTTTAGTTGACATATCATTAGCTGGATGCTGTACTGGTGTAAATGTATAAATCTCCTCACCCATTGGAAGTACCACTATCCCGCCTGGATGCTGCCCTGTACTTCTGCGCACACCTGTACACCCTTCTGAAATACGTTCTATCTCTGCTTTACGTTTTGTTTCCTCATGTTCTTCATAATATTTTTTTACATAGCCATATGCTGTCTTATCTGCAAGTGTTCCAACTGTGCCTGCCCTGAATGTGTGTCCTGCTCCAAATATTACCTCTGTATAATCATGTGCATTACTTTGGTATTCACTTGAAAAATTAAGGTCTATATCAGGCTCTTTATCCCCCTTAAATCCGAGGAATGTTTCAAATGGAATATCGTGCCCATCCTTTTCAAGCATATGCCCGCATTTAGGACACTTTTTATCTGGCATGTCACATGCAGAGCTTCCTGCATACGCCTTAATATCTTCTGAATCAAAATCATAATAATGACACTCTGGACAGTAATAATGCGCTGAAAGTGGGTTTACTTCAGTAATCCCTGCCATTGTAGCAACAAATGAGGAACCTACTGAACCCCTTGAACCTACAAGGTATCCATCTTCATTTGATTTCCACACAAGTTTCTGTGCAATAATATACATAACAGCATAACCATTGCTAATAATTGAGTTAAGTTCTCTTTCAAGTCTTTCAACGACTACAGGTGGCAGCTCTTCCCCATATATTGAATGTGCCTTATTATAACAGATTTCCCTTAAATCATTATCAGAATTTTCAATTTCAGGCGGACACTTCCTTGGACTGCATGGGTTTATATAATCAATCATATCTGCTATAAGGTTTGTATTAGTTATAACAACTTCTTCTGCCTTTTTAGAACCAAGGTACTGGAACTCTGAAAGCATTTCTTCCGTAGTCCTGTAATAAAGTGGTGCCTGGTTATCAGCATCAGCAAAACCCTTTCCAGACATTATAATACGCCTGTATACCTCATCTTCTGCATTAAGGAAATGTACATCACATGTAGCAACTACAAGTTTATTATATTCCTCTCCAAGAGAAACAATTTTCCTGTTAATTTCCATAAGGTCATTTTCATCCTGGATATGTGGGAATTTATTATTATCACGCAACATAAACGCATTGTTTCCAACTGGCTGTATTTCAAGGTAATCATAAAACTTTACAAGCCTGTCTATCTCTTCCTCTGGACGTTCTTCAAGTATAGCCTTATAAAGTTCCCCTGCTTCACATGCAGAGCCAATTATAAGCCCCTCACTATACTCAAGGTAAAGGCTTTTAGGCAGTTTAGGACGTCTGTTAAAATATTTAAGATGTGACTCCGAAATAAGCCTGTACAAGTTTACACGCCCCGTTTCATTTTTAGCAAGTATTACTGCATGGTATGATGGAAGCTTTCTTATAGTTTCCTCACCAGGCCTGCCAAATTCATTAAGCCCTGCAAGTGTAGTTATCCCCTGGTTTGCAAGCCTTTGCACCAGTTTTACAAATATTTCTGCCGTAGCACCTGCATCATCAACAGCACGGTGGTGGTTCTCCAATGAAACACCAAGTGTTTTTGCAACAGTATCCAGCTTGTATTTCTTAAGCTCTGGAAGCAATGCCCTTGACATTGAAACAGTATCTATAACTGTAAAATCTGTATTAATCCCCCTGTCTTTTGCCTTCTGGAATATAAAACCTGTATCAAATGAAGCGTTATGTGCAACAAGCACAGCATTGCCACAAAATTCCAGGAAATCTGGAAGTGCTTTGTCTATAGATGGTGCATCAGCAACCATTTCATCATTAATACTTGTAAGTTCCTGTATATTATAAGGTATTGGCCTGCCTGGGTTTACAAATGTACTAAACTTATCTGTAATTACATTATTTACCACCCTCACAGCACCTATTTCTATTATTTCATTACTTGTGGCACCAATACCTGTTGTTTCCAGGTCAAATACAACAAATTCACCTGTAAAGTCCTGTCCTTTGCCATTTACAACTGTATCTATAAGGTCATCTACAAGATAAGCCTCAACACCATATATAATCTTAATGTCATCACCAGGCTTTAATGCATGGTCTGCATCAGGGAATGACTGTACAACACCATGGTCAGTAATTGCCATTGCCTTGTGTCCCCATCTTTTGGCAGTATTTACATAATCGCCAATAGACATTACTGAATCCATCTCACTCATCTGTGTATGTGCATGAAGTTCTACACGTTTCATCCCCTGGTAATTATCCATACGCTTTTCACGCCTGTCTGTACCTGGTTTAATTCCACGTATAGAAGTTATACCAATTTCTTTGCTATATGTGTCATAAATAGGCACTCCCTTAAGTTTAATAAACTTTCCAGTTTTAATATTTTCACGTATTATATCTGCCTCTTCTTTTGGAATAAATATTTTTGCAGAAATTGTATCTGTAAAATCTGTTACATTAAACATATATATAATTTTTTCATTCTTAATTTCACGTTCATCTGTAGATACAATTTTACCCTCAATTACAACATCTCCAACTTCACCTTGTATATCAGCAATTTTAATAATATCCCCTTCACAGTTCCTTCCGTAGAAACATTCTTCATCAGCAGCACCTTTGCCAAACCCCTGGCTTTTATAACTGCTTTTACTGCTTTTTGGCTGGCGGCTATTTTCCTTATATCTGCCAGCTGTCTTCTTTTTACTATTATCATTATTAATACTAACAGTTTTACCAGCGGGTACATAGTCTGTCACTGCATTAAACATTTCACTTGCAAGGCTTGTCTTTGCCAGGTTTTCATAATAATCCTGTTCTGGAGGATTTCCAGGCATAGTATTTTTACCAGTACTTTTCTGGTGCCGGTTATTTTCAGGTAATGATGCACTACTGTTCCCCTTATTGGCAACAATACCTGCAGGCGGCTTATATGTAATAATGCCTGTGCCATATGTGCCAGTAGCAGGAAGTTCTTCTATAGTAACAGGTTCAGTATATTTAATATTTACTGATACTTCAAATGCAGCCTTATTTTTAAAAATCTTCTTAATAATTTCTTCCAGGTTTTCTTCCCTTGCCCTGTACATACTGTCATCTTCACAGGAGATATTTATAATGCTGCCTTCAATATCTGTAACTCCACTATATACCATATTAAATTCAAGTATATTTTCCTCTTTTAAAATAAGCATTATACTGTCCTTATATTCATTCCAGAAATCCAAAGGTGAATACTGTAAAGACAACTTAAAGCTGTCATAGACCTTAACTTCATATCCTGCACTTTTAAGAACATGGCTTAAAGCATATTCAAGCAGCCCTATTTCGCGGTATGCAATAATATGGCTGCTTTCAATATATATTTCTATTTTTTTAGTTTTTCTTATTACTACAATCCTTGAAACCATAACATCTCTAAAAAGCTTTGTCTGCCTGTCTGTAAGGTTTAAGTTATCAAATGTTTCAAGTAAAGGCTTCTTCATCAGGTTCCTCCCCTGTCTGACATAAATTTATTCTACCATTTCCAGTAATTTTCCAGTAATATCTGCCATATTTGATGACACCTGTTTTGTATTATGTGAAATTCTCACATTATTTTCAACAACACTTGAAATTTTCTCAATCTGGCTTGCAGCATGGTCTACAATTTTAACATTATGTTTAACCATATCAGTAATTTTCTCTACATCAAGGTTTGCCTTTTCAATATTTCCAACAGCAATATTAAAAGCTTCTGCTGTCTCATCAGTAATCTGTTTTCCACTTTCTACTGCACGCATTGAATTAGTAATAAGTTCATTAGTTTCTTTTGCAGCCTGTGCACTTCTTGCCGCAAGTTCACCAATCTGCGTTGCCACAACAGAAAATCCTCTTCCCATTTCACCTGCCCTGGCAGCTTCAACAGAAGCATTTAATGAAAGCATATTTGTCCTTCTGGCAATAGAATTAATTTCACCAATAATTTTTTCAATCGCTTCTGACATTTCACTAATTCTTTGCATAGAATCTTTTAACAGTTCCATTTGTGATTGTGTTTGTAATATTTTATCTACAGAATTCCCTGTTGCCTCTGTAATTCCAGCAGAAGCACTTGCACTCTGGTTGAGTTCCTGTACCAGCTGTTCCATAATCTGCTTCAAATCTTTTACTGCTCTTTCCTGTTCACCAGTCCCCGTAAATATATTATCTGCATTTTCCTGGGTTTCATCTGATACCTGTTCCAGATCTACACATGCATTTTTTACATTATTTATAAGTTCCATGTTATGTTCCATATCTTCTTTTTGTTGTTCTAAAAGTGCTTCATTTTCTTTTATATTCCTGCTAGTATTCTCTACCATTATATTAATATTCTGGGAAAGCATTTCAAATTCAGGATTTCCCTGCTCATTGACAGTAATGCCAAAATTACCTCCTGCAATTTCTTTCATAAAACCACATATGCGGTTAATTCCTTGTACAATTTTATTATCTACCATTTTATTAATCATAAACAATAATATACCAAATATAATTAACATGCTGAAAGAAACAACTATAGTCTGGTTGCGGCGTTCCTTATAATACTCACTTGATGGCATAAATGTACCAATAACCATACCATTATACTCTTCTGCCATATAATAACCCTTGATACCATTAATTACTGCCTTGCCATTTCCAGACAATTTCTCTGGAAAGCCAGCCTCAGAAGCAGGTGTACCAACAAGCGAAGCATCCTTATGCGCCAGTATCTCACCATCTGTACTTAAAGCATATACATAACCTTTTTCACCAAAATCAATACTTTTTAAAACAATATCTATTTTTGTGCCTGCAATCATATTTTCAAGCACTTCTGGGCGCACACCAACCTGTACAAGCCCCTTTGCATCAGTTCTTGCCACACCAATATACTGCATTACAATACCTTCTGCCACATTTACTTGTGGTTCCTGTACAATTTCAATAGAAGGGTCATCCACAATAACCATAAATGCATTGGATTGTTCACCACTTTTCATATCAAACCCAATATAACCATCTATTGTACTACTTGTAATAATACCATTTTCATCAATAATATGTAATTCATTTACCATAAGTTCTTCTTTAATTTCATTAAGCCTCTTTGCATTCCCATAAACTGAATGGTCTGTAGCAAGTATATCAGCAAATGCCCTTGTTTTGGCAAGATTGTTTTCACCAAGGCTGTTTGTAAGCTTTTGAATATTTTCTTCATTACTAACAAGTTTTTCTTTTACATCCTCCAACTTATTCTGGCTAAGGGTTAAATTGTTGCTTTTACTTATAAATGTCTGTAATGTGAAAATGGCGGTAATTGTAACTATAAATGCTGCCAGCATGTAGATAAAAAGATTTTTTGTAAAGATTTTCTTCATTATAGCAAATTCCTTTCTTTATGCAAATTATTACTAAGTGGTTAAAACCCAGCATTTTTAGTAATAATCTAGTTGTGTAATACTTAGTCTGCTATTCTCCATAAATTACCATATTTAGTACTTATATGCCAGATATATGTAATATTCTGTATTTTATCATTAAAAATGCAAAAAGGCAAGTCTCCAAAAAACTTGTAATCTTCTTATATTTGCTATATAATCCTAATAAAATAAAGTTACAATAATCCTAAAATACTTTAGTGTTCTTACAACGGAACAGACCAGCTATCCTGGCAACAACTTCCTCCTGTTATACCACTGGAACCCTGTAATACCAGGTTTTGAACCAGCTTCACCATTGGCCTTAACAAGTTACCTGCCTATAAAACAGAATCTGTCACAGCCTGGTACAAAATAATAAGAAAGGAATTATTTATGATTACTATATATGGCAACTATACAAATGCCATTGTCTATACAACAAACAATGAACAGTATGCTATTGATGAATATGCAAGGAAACAGTTACAGATGCTTTGTAACCATCCAAGTGCTGCTGGAAGCAAAATAAGGGTAATGCCAGATGTACATCCTGGAAAGGTATGTACAATCGGTCTTACAATGACTGTGGGCAGTTCACTGCTTCCAAATCTTGTTGGTGTAGATATTGGCTGTGGAATGACTATTGCAAAAATTAAAACAAAAAATATTGAATTCCAGAAACTTGATAAAGTCATAAGGGAAAATGTACCTTGTGGCGGAAAAGTCCGCAAAAATGCACATAAATACAGCCATTCTTTAAACCTTGAGAAACTTAAGTGCTGTAAAGAAGTTGATATTGCCAAAGCAGAACTAAGTATTGGCACTCTTGGAGGAGGCAACCATTTTATTGAAATAGACAAAGATGAAGATGGCTGCCTTTATATTGTTATACATTCTGGCAGCCGGCACACAGGTATGGAAGTTACTACATATTATTTAAAAAAAGGCCAGCATGAACAACAGATAAAAGGCATAGGCGGATATGCGCCTTATGAGATGACCTGTATTTCTGGGAGGCTTTTAGAAGATTATCTGCATGACCTTGCTATTACGCAGGACTTTGCTGCTATAAACCGTGAAGCTATGATTGATGAAATTACAAGAGGCATGAAATGGCGTATTACAGACAGCTATTCCTGTATACACAACTATGTTGATTTCTCCGCAGATATCCCAGTTCTTAGGAAAGGGGCTATAAGTGCCAAGGAAAATGAAAAGGTTATTATACCTGTTAATATGCGTGATGGCATTATACTTGGGACAGGTCTTGGTAATGAGGACTGGAACTGTTCTGCACCCCATGGTTCTGGGCGTATCTACAGACGGTCTGAAGTAAAGGAACACCATACTTTGTCTGAATTTAAAAAGACAATGGAAGGAATACATTCCATATGTATAAATAAAGATACTTTAGATGAATCACCTTTTGCATACCGTAGTATACAAGATATAACAGATGTAATAGGTGATACTGTAAAAATTGATAAAATTATAAAACCTGTATATAATTTTAAAGCAGGTGGAAATAATTAGAATTTTTCAAATACACACTGATACTACAGTGGACATATAAAATATAATTAATTATGATAAACAAAAATAACTGCTAGATATCATACAGTTTTAATAGTTTCCACATTTATATTAAAAGTTTGTTTTAAGAAGAAAATAATAATGTCTGCTGTAGTATAAATGTAAAATATACAAATATTCTATAAAGTACCTTGCTTAAATGATATTTAAAAGGTACTAAATTTTTATCTTATAAGTAATTCCTGAACTACTACCCTAGTATTTAAGTATCATTAAAAACACCATTAATATACTGGTTTTATAAATTATTTATCAAAAATCATATTAATCTATTAAAAATACAATTAAATAATAATTATAACTTATATTTTTTACAGTTGCAATGTGGTATTTTGTCTAAATTTAATTTAATTTGTCTTTTAATGTAATAATTTGTCTAGTATTCTTTATTGTATCTCCAACTTTTTCTGGCATATAATTATAAAAGATAACAAACTATAATTTTATCTTACAAAAAAATACATATATAAATATATTTGCCTTATTATTTTACAGAATATTTTTCTAGTTATTAAAAAATTAATAATAAATTTGTACAATTTTTAAATACAAAATACACTCTATGAGTAAAATATTTCCAATAAACCATAAGGAGGAACCATGTTCTATGAGTAAAACTAAAAAACGTACATTAATTATTGCAGGTGCTATTGCCCTTATTGTTGCTACTGTTATTATCTGTTACTTTGTATTTGCCAAAAACAACGAAACGGATTTACTTTATGAAGACAATGCTACCACTGGGATTATGCCAGGAACAGATATTGATAAAAGAAAAGAAGAACTACAGACAATGCTTGATAACAGCATGATAGCATTTTCTATCAACACATCCCCTGTATTTTTAAATGGTACATCTGAAGGAAACCTCTTAATTGAAAATCCAGGAAATAACGCAAAACTTCTACGTATAAGTATTTTAATTAATGATACAGATGAAGAAATATATTCATCAAATTACCTGAAACCAGGAACTTATATTGAAGCTGCCAAATTAAATAAAGTCCTTGAAAAAGGAACTTATGATGCTACTGCCTACTTCTCAGCATATGAAGAAGAAACGGGAGAATATATAGGACAGACTGGTGCACAAATAGAAATTACTGTACAAAATTAAGGGTTTCCAGGACAGATACTTGGTATTATAAAATATTTATTATGATATAAGCATACTGTGACAAATACAGAAAGGGGATTTTTAATATGAAGAAAAGAAATATTATATTACAGTTTGCATTAGCTGCTTCTTTGTTATTTTCTACAGTTACATATGCAGCAACTGCTTCTTCACCAAAGGACATACCTGTTGGCAGTTCTGGACAGATGGAAATGGTTGGGACAATAGAACCAACAATTCTTTCTGTTACTATGCCATCATTTGTGCCTTTTAATATAAGCAACAGCCTCCAGAGCCAGAATAAAGTTATTTCACCGAGAATTAATGTAAAAAATAATTCTAATATCCCAGTACAGATAGACGTTATATACACAAAAGTAGATTTAAGCAAGCTTGAAAATGTCAGCTGGAGCAACAATGGAACTGTTAATGCAAACCAGATTGCTATTGGTTTAAAACAGGAAGAAATAGAAAATGAAATGCCAGAAGATTTGGTACATGCTAAATGGCTTAAAGAAAACCAGAAACAGGATACTAATATTATGGTTCTGGACGCAAGCCAGAAAGGTGCAATGTACGTTGTTGGAACACTTGGTGCAAAAGTTTCAGAAAATGCTACATTTAATGTAACACCTACATTTGTTGTAAGCAAAACATCAGAATAAAAGAAACTATTTAAAGCATTAGTTATACATGTTGCAGTATGTTTATTATATAAAATTCCAGAAGGTATTATTATGACCATTTATTATTTTACAATTTCTGTTATTGCAGGACTTGGTTTTATCCTTACAGATAAGAAAAAAGAAAAGAAAAAGACAGTTATTTATATAATACTGTCTTTCTTAATCCTTGTATTTACAGCCTCATTCCGTTATGCCATTGGTTTTGACTATTTTTCATACAAAAATATCTATGAAACAATATCAGGACTGGAATTTAACGATATCCTTAATTATTATTGGAAAGAACCTCTATTTTTTATATTATGCAAACTTTTTTGTATACTGGGATGCCCATATCATTTATTCCTTGTATTTTTAAATATTTTTTTAATTTCTGCTGTCTTATGGTTTGTATTTAATTATTCTAAAATTCCATGGACCAGTATATATTTTTATATTACCTTACAGTTTCTGGCATATAATATGAATTTATTACGCCAGTCTGTTGCCTTAACGTTTTTTCTTTTTGCATACCCATTCCTTAAAGATAAAAAAATTGTGCCATATACAATACTTATAATAACTGGAGGAATGTTTCATAATACCTTATTATTATTATTTCCGTTTTATTTTCTCCTTACGAAAAAGAATACAAAAAAATATACACTACTGGTTATTTTACTATCTGTACTTATATACTACTTTTTTGACCCTTTTTTTTCACTTATAATGCCAATGCTTCCAGAAAAGTATGCAGATTATTTTGATGGTTATTTCTGGAAACCATCTACATATGTCTATGTAATACCATCTGCCTTATACTGTATTTTAATTTATCTTTTCAGAAAACGTATACGTGGGGATATACAGCGTTCTTTATATATTAATAGTGCAATTTATAATTTTATCATCAACCTTTTTATTACAAAACACTTTATTCTCGAACGCTTTTCGGTTTATCCATTTGCTATTTCATTAATTGCAATTCCTGAAATAATTTATTCATACAGAAGAAAAGGAAAGAAACAGACAACAAGCTATTACTGTGTACTTATTTTATTTATATTATATGGTATTGCATACTTTTTATTTGCAGCATATAAAGGGTTTCATAATGTTTATCCTTATATAAGCCTGCTTGATAAAAGCCATTCTTCACCAGTAAACTAAAATACGCCTGGAAATATATTCTTATATACTTCCAGGCATATTTTTAATCAATAGACATCTAAATCATACATAAACACATATATGGTACGTTATAATAATTGTAAAAACCTAATTGCCAGCAAACCGTTTCTTTCTATAGTTCTTTATAAACTCTTTTATCTCCTTTAAGTCTTTATCAAGCCTTTCAGGGTCTTCTTCTGAATCCAGAAGAATAGCAAGTATGGCAGCCTTTGAAACCTTCTTGCTCATAGACTTGTACTGGTGTACCAGTTTCTGTAGCAAAAATTCCTCCTGGCATATTACGGATTTGTAACTTCTTGTCAATACAGTACCACTGTAAACAATATCTGCTATTTCAATTAAATTATTTTTCAGCAGTTTCCTAAGTACAGCCTGTGTTGTATTCATTGTAAGTCCATCACCAGATTTTGAAATCATTGTAGCAGTCTTAGGCTCGTCACTCTCCCATAATATGTTTAATACATCCATATCACGTTTTGTTAAGTTAAGCATAGTGTTTAATTCTTCAGTTTCCATAATTAATCATCTCCTTAAATAATATTTAGATTAACATATAACCCATTATTTTATGTATAAATTTTAATCTATATATATACTATATATTGTTATCGTAAAAAAATCAAATATTATTTGCAATTTGATTAAAAAAATATTTTTATTCCTAGAAACAGTATATTATAATCTTCATTACGAAAGCTGTATTCCAGTACCAGCAATGCCCGCAGATATTATAACTCACAAGGAACGCCTTAAATACTCTCTGTAACTATTTTAGAAATCCTTTGAAAATTAAAAATACATAGATTATTTATTAATTACAAAAAATAGTAGCAGTTTTTGGTAAAAACTTATAAACTTTTATTTGTCATATTGTGTTTCATTATATAGTATGATATAGTCTGTATATAATATAAACTGTTATTTAAAAAGAAAGGAGTAATCTATGAAGCCAGAAAGAACAGATTTTAAAACTATTACACTAAGAAGTATATTTTTAGCGTTGATTGCTGTAATAGCCGTAACATGTACACTTATTCATTCTAGCAGGACGGAAGCGGCATCACCTGAATGTGGATTCTATGTAGATGGCACAACTATAAGGGATTCTAAAGGAAATCCTTTTGTTATCAGGGGAATTAATGTTGCCCATGCATGGTATCCATCAGAAACAGAAAGGTCTATAAAGGCAGTTGCAAAAACTGGAGCCAATGCTGTAAGGGTTGTTTTGTCTAACGGAAGTATATACAATGAAGTATCAAAAGACTGTGTCCGTGATATTATTGGATGGTGTAAAGAAAACAAACTTATATGCATACTTGAAGTACATGATACAACAGGGGATGATTATATAACTTCTCTCCAAAAAGCAACCAGTTACTGGATTGGTATGAAAGATATTCTTAAACAAGAAAAAGACCATATAATTTTGAATTATGCTAATGAATGGTATGGAACATGGAACGGACAGCAATGGGCAGAAGGATATAAAACAGAAATTCCAAAGCTCCGTAATGCTGGTATTTGCAATCTTATTATGGCAGACTGTGCTGGATGGGGACAATACCCTGATTCAATTAAAGGATATGGAAAGTCTGTCTATGATGCAGATCCAGACCACAATGTTTGTTTCTCTATACATATGTATGAATATGCAGGAGGAACAGAAGATATCGTAGTACAAAATATTAACAATGCACTTTCTATAGGAGTTCCAGTAGTAATTGGTGAATTTGCTGCAGAACATACCAATGGTGATGTAGCAGAAGAAAAAATTATGTCTTACTGTGAAGAAAAACAAGCGGGTTATATTGGATGGTCATGGAAAGGAAATAATTCTGATTTAGCTTACCTTGACATTTCATGTGACTGGGATGGCACATCTTTTACTCCATGGGGAGAAAAACTGGTTAACGGACCAAACGGTATCCGCAAGACTTCAGAAATTTGTACAATTTATACTAACAGTGGTGATGATTACATATCTGTTTTCTGGGGAGAAAACAGTGCTGAGCCTTGGGAACAGGCCGTTTCCGTTAAAACTAAAAAGAATGGCGGTATCTTTGATGCAAGCAATATAAAACCTTATGGTTATTTCTATGTAGAGTATAGTTCAAGTTCAGCTTCAGAACTTATTCTCCAGAAATGGACAGACCCAGAAAAATGGGTGAAAGTAAATCCATATGAAACAGGTTACGCAAATGGCCACAAATATTCAAAATTTTCCTATGATGACTGCGTTACAGCATTTGGAACAAGCAATTTTGCAGGACAGCTTGACCAAATCCATGTAGGAGCTACAGAAAACAATATCACTGTTTATTCTGTCTGCTACTGTTATTCAGAATAACTATCTTAACCAGTGCACATAAATAACTTTATACAATAAGATGTGAAGTTTTCCTTAACCAAAAAACTCTCTCAAGTTCAAAATATGAAAGAGTTTTTTGGTATAATCAGTTAAATTTGTAAAGAACCTGGCTTTTTTACAGCTTCTTAAAAAGTTTTAAATATTTATTATATTTCCCAGCAGGTGCTTTTATTTCAAGGTCTTCTGCAGTTTCTCCTATAACATTTTTTCCCGCTTTTTTAAGTTTCCCTGACTTTATATCAAGAAGCTTTAATAGTTTGCATTTATAAAAGGCTTTGTCACCAATAATTTTAATATTTTTGCCAATAACTACCTTTTTAAGTTTCTGGCATCCCTCAAATACACTTTTTCCTATTTCTGTAACTTTATATGATATACCTTTATATACAACTTTACCAGGTATTTTTATATTTTCTATAGATTTATTAGAAACATCTGTACATATAACTGTTTTTGCATCAGTTTTTGTAGTTTTATATACAAGACCACCAAAAGTAAATTTTATATTTTTGTTTTTATCTTTTTTTACATCTTTATTTTTGTTTTTATCTGTATCTTTTCCTGTTACAGTAACTTTACAGAACCTTATTCTGTCAGACAAGCTGCATTTTACACCAATATAAGCAGTCCCTGTTTTTTTAGCATAAATATATCCTGCTGGATTAATTTCAACTAAAGATTCGTCTGATGTATCAAATATATAACTTAAACCAGGCATCCTTGGATTTCCATACTCGGGTATTATTCTGGAATAACTTCCTTTTTTAAGGGTTATATCTTTTTCTTTTAATGAAAACTCTGCGCTTTGTGGAAATTTCACCTCATCATACCCAATAATATGCACTAGACATTTTGCAGAAAGTCCATCTTTCGTAGTTGCTGTAATTGTTGCATCTCCTTTTTTCATTGTCAATATTTCTATTTTATTATTATATTCATTAAAATGTATACTTACAACACTTTCATCACTGCTTGTATAAGTAACTTCTGGTACTTCAGCATTAAATGGTATTACATATACAGGTATCAAAGGTATTGAATCAAACATATAATAACATATTTCATCTTGTGCAAAACTAATTCCTGTTGCTTTTACTGCTTTGCTCTTATCAAGCCATTTAGCATAAAATGTTGTATCAGAACTAATACTTATATTTTCAGTTACAGGGCTTTCATACTCCTTTCCATCTATAACATTTTTATAATACCATCCTTTAAATATATAACCATTTTTTTCTGGTGGTTCTGGAAATGTAATACCATAATTACTGTTTTTTAAATAAGTATCCTTTTTGTATATCTCTCCATCAGACATATATGTTAAGTTATATGTAACAGGGTAAAGTGTATTTACATTGGCATCTATCCATTCTACACGGTCAGATATCCATTTTTTAAGACGTTCCACTTCACTGTCAAATGTTGCAGAAGATTTGAATTCTGGAATATCTTCACCTGCCAGTACATAAATTCCATTGTCAGCCAGGATATCACCAGACCATCCCCCAGCTCCGGCAAAAATACCAATTACATTATAATTTGCCTTTTGTGAATTATAAAGTTGTGCCGCATACTGGTCAATCTGTCCGCCATCTTTACATGCATATAAAAGCTTTTCTTTAAATGCAGGCCATCTTTTTATAAGCTTTTCTACAAATAACTTATCCTGCATAAGCCTTCCAAACCACGTTGAATTAGTTTTGCTAAAATTCTTTGTATTTTTATCTGTATCTCCCCACGCAACATAGTCAAAATCCCATAACGGCCCCCAGAACAGTTTGCCATTCCTCTTTTTATATAAATATGTACTTGAAGAATTATATGCATCACCATTGCTTGATATCTCTTGTACCCAGTAATAATCAATGGCAGCATCTATATCCATATATTCTCCATAATGTTTCCCATTTAAATCTTTATAATCTTTACTATATATGGCATCTTCTGTCTTTTGTACATAGTCTGAAATATAATTATATTGTGCCTCATTAAAATAATCGTCGAAACCTGGGCTTTGTATTGCAAAAGTATTACCTCTTTCTGTAGCAAATACCTCTTTCATATTGTCACTTTCTGTATAAGGTGACAAACTTAAAAGATATCCTCCTGTAATAGCAGCACCTGTTGTAACATTTTTAGCAGCTTCATCTGCTTCCAGGTCGTCAATATTAACACGGTTTTTGCCAACACGTATCTGCTCACATAAATAATAGCTTCCTGCATACTGGTTATTCATAATTACATCTACAAATACACACTGTGGTGTATATTTCATGCCCATTTCTGCACCAAGCCAGTAAGTAATTTTATTACGTATCATTGACCCATCATAATAATTGGCAAGAAGAATCCAGTGTTTATTCTTTCCCATTCCAAAAAAATCTGTGCTTGTCTTAAGTTTAAATTTATAAGGCTTTTTGTCAGCATACCATGTTGAATTACCTCTGCCTCTGATATATTCAAGGTCATATGTACCTGATGCCATCTTTTTACTACTATATTCAGATTTATACCCATCTGGGACTTCAAGTGACATATTGCCATAGCATTCTGTATTATGGCTTGTATCCCCGTTCATTTCACCTATAGAACCTTCCGATTCATCAATATTAAAATCCAATATTGGAATATCATTATTTGTAAAAAATATACTGCGTAATAGAAACTTTCCACTAAACATATTATCTGCAGTTACTTTAAATGATATTTTATGTTTTCCTGTAATATTCCTGTTCTTAACATTCTGGCATACATTTTTTACAAGATTCCAATAATCTTTACGCTTCTGGGCATTAAGATTTACTGAAGCAAATGCTTTCTTATCATTATCAAGATAAAACTGGAGCGAAAGCTTTTCCTTCTTACAAGCGAGCCCGTCTACAACAATATAACCAGGACTCTGTGTACCAAAATCAATTTCTTCCTCAAATGTAAATGTACTTCCATTAATACCATCACGGCTTCCTTTTATTAATACACCATTACCCTTTTTGTAATATTCCATGCTGGTTTTATTGTCTGAAACTGTAAATTTCTTCTGCAACAAAAGTTCTGCTATTTCTTGTTTATCTGTGCTGCTATTTGTAATTTCTGCATTGGCAGAAAATGGAGATACAGTCTCCTGCCCTGCTTCTGGTTCTGCTGCTTTTGTATTATCTATTGCCGCCTTTGTATAAATTGGTACTATCCCTGCAAGTTCTAATATCATCGAAACTGATAAGATAATACTAATTGCAAATTTTGTTATACGTTTATAAGCCATATTTTTATTCCTCTTTCTATTCATACATTTATTTTAAATATTTTTGCATATTTATTGTATTTGCCATCAGGTGCTTTTATTTTAAATTTTTGTGAAGTTTTATCTATAACTTTAACACCAGCTTTCTTTAATTTTTTAGATTTTATATCCATAAGTTTTAATGATTTACATTTATAAAATTTCCTCTGGTATTGAAAATGCTGCCTTAACATTCTGCAATTCATTATCAGCATCAAAGTAACTAACAACATGTATTACCATAGACGCTACAAGCCCGTCTTTTGTTGTTGCCGTAAGTGTTGTATCCCCTTGGTTTAGTGCATTAAGCAAAATATCTCCATCTTCACTTTCTGATATACTAGCTATACTGCTATCACTTATTTTATATGTTACTTCTGGAACTTCAGAATTAAATGGCAACGTATATACAGAAGGACATATTAATGTATTATGTGTATAATAAGAAGTTTCTTCTTGTATAAACGTAATGCCTGTTGCCTTTACTATCTCATTTTCTTTAATCCATCCTGCATAAAACACTGTATCTTCACTAATATCTAACCCATGTTTTACATAAATTTCATTTTCCTTGCCATCTATAACCTTCTTTATATACCAGCCTTTAAATACATATCCTTTTTTAACAGGAGGTTCTGGAAAGCCAATATCACTTGAATTATTTTTAATATATATATCTTTCTTATAAACTTTTCCGTCAGACATATACGTTATATTATATTCTTTAGGATATAGTGTATTTATGTTATTATCTATCCATTGTACACGGTCACTTATCCATTCTTTTAAACGGTTTACTTCACTTTCAAATGACCTGCCTGTATTATTTCCATCCATATCAACAGACCATGATTCATTATACATATTGTTTACAATATAATTTGCTTTCTGTGAACTGGCTAGCTCTGCTGTATACTGGTCAATCTGTCCGCCGTCTTTACATGCATAAAGAAGTTTTTCTTTAAATGCAGGCCATCTTGCTATAAGCTTTTCTACAAATAATTTATCCTGTATAAGTTTTTCAAACCATGTTGCATTAGTTTTGTCAAAACCGGTTGTCCTTGTATCAACATTGCCCCATGCAACATAGTCAAAGTCCCATAAAGGTCCCCAGAACAACTTTCCATTTCTTTCTTTATAAAGATATGTACTAGAAGAACCATATGCATCACCATTACTTGATATTTCCTGTACCCAGTAATAATCAATCGCAGCATCTATATCCATATATTCACTATAGTGTTTTCCATTGGAGTCTTTAAAATTTTCACCATAAATAGCATCTTCTGTCTTCTGGACATAATCTGATATATAATTATATTGTGATTGGTTAAAATAATCATCAAAACTTGGACTTTCTATTACATAACTGTTATTCCTTATAGTAGAAAAGCTTTGTTTCATATTGTCATTTGATGTATATGGTGACATTCCAAGAAGGTATCCACCTGTGATTGCTGCACCTGTTGTAATATTTTTAGATATATCATCCATCTCAAGGTCATCAATATTAACACGGCTTTTACCTACACGTACTTGTTCACATAAATAATAACTTCCTATATATTTATGGTTCATTATTACATCAACAAACACACATTGCGGAGTATACTTCATACCCATTTCTTCACCAAGCCAGTAAGTAATTTTATTCCGTATTAATGTAACATCATAATAATTGGCAAGAAGTACCCAGTGTTTGTTTTTACCCATTCCAAAGAAATCTGTGCTTTCCATAAGTTTTATCTTATATGGCTTTTTATCAGCAGACCATGTTGAATTGCCTCTTCCTCTTATATATTCAAGACTATATGTGCCTGGTTTAGTCTTTTGGCTGTTATATCCAGAAATATAACCATCTGGGACTTCAAGTGACATTTTGCCATAACATTCTGTATTATGGCCTGAATCCCCATTCATTTCAGCTATTGGCACTTCTGATTCATCAATTTCAAAATCCAGGACTGGTAAATTGTTTTTCATAAAGAAAATATAACGCAAAAGAAATGTTACATTATTTTTATCATCAGTAACTACCTTAAATGAAACTTTGTGTTTTCCTGTAATTTTCCTGCCTTTAATGTTCTGGCATACATTCTTTACATGGTTCCAGTAATCTTTGCGTCCCTGGCAGTTAAGCTTTACTGAAGTAAAAGCTTCTTTTTCATTATCCAGGTAAAACTGCAGTACAAGGTTCTTTTTTCTGGCAGCAAGCCCGTCTGCAACTATGTAATTTGTTATATCCTGTGTTCCAAAGTCCAGTTCTTCTTCAAATGTAAATGTACTTTCTGTAATGCTGCTATAGTTTCCTTTTATTAACACCCCATTCCATTTTTCATAAGTTTTCATGCTTATATCTGGATTTGATACTGTAAACTTCTGCTGTTCTAAGAGTTTGCTTATATCTTGTTTATCTGTACTGTTATATTCATTGGTTACATTATTGGATTGTGAAGGCTGGTTTTCTGTTTTTTCTTCTTTATCCACTGGTACAGCGGTCTCTGTTTTTTTCTGTACTTCATTGCAAATACATTTACTGGTTGTATTGCTGTGAGGTTTAATACCATTGCAAAAAGTAGTGTAATGCTTACTGCAGTTTTTTTTAAATACTTAAAACCCATATTATACATCCCCTTTCTATTGCTTCATCCCTGGCTGGTATGTAAGTATGTTTATTTTACCAGTTTACATAAAGTTTTTGGCATATAACAGATTAATTATTTTGCACCACGTGGCGCATTTCCGTTCCATGAAAAACGCAACAGTGCATAAGTTCTTAATGTTTCTGCAAAATATTTAATACAAGGAATAAGCACTGGCGTTTTTCAAGAACCACTATATATAAAATAATTAATCTGTTATATAATATACTCTTTGTAAAAACTAATAAAAATAATTTACTTTACATAGATACCTGGTTCAAGGCATTTTTATATTCTTATAGTGGTGTACAGAAAGATTACTGGTAATAATAAGTTATTTATGTCTGTCAATATGTAACCAGATATTGCCACTGCCAAACTAATATTTATTCTTATATAATAAATAAAGATTATCATACTAGAGTATTTAAAACAACTCTAACAATATAATCTTAAAATATTTTTAAAAAATATATAAACAACCAAAGGGATTGTTATTACTAAACTGTTTAAATACCAGACAGATTTTATGCCAGTGCATATTTAAAAATTGCTTTTTGCGGATTATGGCTTATATAATTGAGAACAAATATTTTAATATGCGGAAATAATACATAATATCCATATATTTAATAAAACTGGAGAATTTTTGTTCCAGACAGGTCTTTTTCCAAAAAATGAGGATTTGCAATCTATATTTGCATAATTCTATAAATTGGTTTTATATTTCTACCACTGGTTGCACATATATACATATAACTATATAGACAGAAAACAGGATTTTTGATACTATCTAAATATCAAAAACAAGGAGGATAAAAACATTATGCATTTTCCAGAAAAATTATTAACATTAAGAAAAGCTAATAATCTTACACAAGAACAGCTTGCAGAAAAACTTGAGGTTTCAAGACAATCCGTTTCAAAGTGGGAAAGCGGACAGGCAGTACCAGAATTGGAAAAAATAATAACATTAAGTGCAATTTTTGATGTTACTACTGATTACCTGCTTAAATCTTCAGAAATAGATGATTTATCAGTAAAAACCGGAATGTTGGAAAAACAGCAGCAAATAATACTTACCAGGGAGCAAAAACAACAGAAAGTTTTCTGGTGTATTATGTATTCATTTGCTATATATATGATATTTTTTGCTACATATTCCATTGGACACTTTTATTTTGAAATAGGAAATCCATCAATATTTTTTTCAGGATTTCTTATTTCAACAGCTATAATAATTTTTATATGCGCTAACAAACTTAACAAAAACAGTAAATTATAATTATGCAACTGGTAGTTGTTTTTTTTAACTTACCATTAATGACATATTAGAACCAAAACTGCAGATAAAGGTAATAACTAATTCTGAAGAAATATGTACAATCCTAAAAGATGAATTAAAAACATAAAAACAAACTCTACATCTGGGATGTATAGATAAAGTATGTATTTTGGCCAAGCGGATATACGTAATACCAGCATTTTCTATTTTAAAATTAAAATCCAGATACCACACTGCTTATATACATATGATATCTGGATTTTTTAATTGGAATTTATAATATTTATCTTATAAATTCTATATTTATGCTTTCTTGACAATAATATTATTATTGCCTTTGTTTTTAAATAGTTTTTTGTAAGCAGAAACTTTATTTGCAGGAACTTTTATCACTAAATTCTTTGATGTTCCCTTTAAAGCATCTTTGCCAACTTTAGTAATACTTGTAGATTTAATTACTATTGTCTTTAACTTACTACAGTTCTTAAAAGCATCTTTTCCAATAGAAGTTATATTTTTACTTACTGTAATTGTCTTTATTTTCTTATTTCCTTTAAATGCTTTATCTTTGATACTTGTAACTTTATATGTTACCTTTTTGCCATTAACCTTAACTTTAACTGTTGCAGGAACAGAAACTGATGCTTTTTTACTGCCTTTTGCAGCAACATATGCTACTGTCTTTTTAGAATTATTTGTTACTTCATACTTCTGTCCAGAAACAGTAACTTTATCACCCTTTTGTATATCATTAGCCCCATCAGGTTTGTCAGATGGTTCCTCTGGTTTTGATGAAGGAGCTGTAACAGGTTCCTTTGTTGGTGCTACAGTCGCAACTGGTGTTACTGTAGGAACAGTTGTTGGATTAACTGTTGGGACTGATGTAGGTGCTGTTGTTGGCGCAACTGTTGGTGCTGCTGTAGGTGCAGCCGTTGGAGCTGTTGTTGCAACAGGAGCAGTTGTTGGTGGTGTTACTGCATAAGGAGGCAAGAAAGGCTTTGGTGTTGGTACAGCAGCCTTATCTACCATTAAAGATATTACTGCAGTATTTCCGCCTGATACAAGTGCTGCTTTTCCATCCTTTGATGTATACAGTACATCACCTTCCTTATGTCCGCTCCACATATTTATAAAGTCAACTTTATATAAATTCTCGTCCTCTTTATATGAAGCAGCTTTTATTTCTTCTAAAACAAATTCATATGTGCCATTTACAGTTACAACAACATTTTTTAAAGTATATGCTGCATCACTTTCAACAAAACCTAAATTATAATACCCTGTCTTATCCCAGGTATTCCATGCTGATTCTAAAATATCTATTTCATATGTGCCATTACCATTGAAACCATTCACATCCATACCACTTACTTTTAAAAATGTTGCATCTGTTTCTCCTGTTTTTTCATATGTAAATGATAACTTGCTGGATTTTATATCTACTTGTACCCTGTCTGGTTCCTGTGTATCCCCATCACCAGGCTTTTGGGTATCATCACCGCCTGGTTTCTGGTTATCATCACCATTACCTGGATTGTCTGAATTATCATCCTTATTATCTGATACAAATAAAGATATTACTACATTATTTCCACCTGAAACAAGAGTTGCTTTTTCATCCTTTGATATATACAGGATATCTCCTTCTTGAGCATCACCCCAGATATTTGGAAAATCAACCTTAAATACCCCTTCTTTTTCTTCAGAATTAAATGTTTCACCTAACACAAATTCATATGTACCATTTACAGTTAAAGTAACATTCTTCAGAGTATATGCTACATTACTTTCAATAAAGCCTAAATTATAATATCCTGCCTTATCCCAGGTGTCCCATTGTTTTTCTGCAATATCTGCCTCATATATACCATTTCCATTAAAGCCACTTAATTCTACTCCACATACCTTTAAAGCTTTTACCTCTTCTTCTCCTGTCTTTTCATATGTAAATGAGAGCTTGCTAGATGTTATTTCTGTTTTTACTTTATTCGGTTCTTGTGGTTTGTCACCATCGTTATCTGGCTGGTTATCATCCACATCACCATCGCCATCACCATCACCATCACCTGGCTGGCTGTTGTCATTTAATACTTCTAAATATATTGGTACATTATTTCCACCAAAAACAAGTTTTGCCTTCGCATCAGTTGAAGTATGTAATATATCCCCTTCATTCTTTTTATCATCCCACATATTTGCAAAACTAATTTTATATAAATTTGCACCTTCATCATGCCAACAATAATTTATTTCCCCTAGTATAAATTCATATGTATCATTCACTGTTAAAACAACATTCTTTAATACAAATCCTGCATCACAGTCAAAATATCCTATATTTTTATATCCACCATCTTCAAGTTCTCCTGCATTTTCTATTACATAATCACCATTCCCAGTAAAATCACTTAATTCTTTATTACATAATTTTAAGAATGTTGCTTCTCCCTCCCCTGTCTTTTCATATGTAAATGATAATTTGCTGGATATTATATCTGTTTTTATACCATTTGGTTCTTGTGTATCATCCCCATTATCTGGCTGGCTGCCATCATTTAATACCTCTAAATATATTGGTACATTATTTCCACCAAAAACAAGTTTTGCCTTCGCATCAGTTGAAGTATGTAATATATCCCCTTCATTCTTTTTATCATCCCACATATTTGCAAAACTAATTTTATATAAATTTGCACCTTCATCATGCCAACAATAATTTATTTCCCCTAGTATAAATTCATATGTATCATTCACTGTTAAAACAACATTCTTTAATACAAATCCTGCATCACAGTCAAAATATCCTATATTTTTATATCCACCATCTTCAAGTTCTCCTGCATTTTCTATTACATAATCACCATTCCCAGTAAAATCACTTAATTCTTTATTACATAATTTTAAGAATGTTGCTTCTCCCTCCCCTGTCTTTTCATATGTAAATGATAATTTGCTGGACGTTACTTTTGTCTTTGTTCCTGTTTCAACAGCTTTTACACGTTTACCCTCTCCCACAGGAAATTGTGTTATAACAAGGCATAGTACCAGTATTACTCCCATTATCTTCTTAAAATTTTTCAATATAAATTCTCCTCTCTTGATATATTAAAACTAACTATATTTACAGTCACGGTTTATTACTTTTTACTATCACCTCCATATAATTATTTTCATAAATTATATATCTTTGCTAAGTCTAATATACTAAAATTATATTTTCAACCCTAAAATTACTAAAAAAATTACCTATATTTTCATAGATTTTTATATATCAGAAATATATTATCGTTTTTTAAGTTGGATTTTACAGTTTTTCTTTACATAATTAAAGACATTTGCTAAAAATATAGACGTAATAACACTACGTCTGCATTTTCAGTAAATGCCCTTAACAAATTATTTTATATAAAATTCCACAAAGATTATATTACTCTGGCAAATTCCAAATGTTTTACCATAAAGCAGCTGTTTGGGGGCGCTGGTGCTTAAATCTGGTTTTCAATGCTTAATAGAAACTTTTATTTCTATTAAGCATTTGCGATTTTATGCACCATTGCGTATCCCATACAAGCGGAATGCGGCAAAGCCATGTTTGCAACATGGCTTTTTGCTGGTAAAATTTTGGAATTGCCAGAGCCACATAACTTGTGAAATATTTAATTAAGATATTTACTCAATATACGCTTACATTCCCTAATATCGATAGGTTTAATAATATGTGCATCCATGCCACATTCAAAACAATGTTGTGCATCATCTGAAAATGCATCTGCTGTCATTGCAATAATAGGCAAGACGTGGTCTTCCCTTTCAAGTGCCCTTATAGCCTTTGTAGCATCATATCCATTCATCACAGGCATACGTATATCCATAAGTATAGCATCATAATAACCTATCTCTGATTTTTCAAATATATCAAGACATTCCTTTCCATTTACTGCCCTTTCCAGCACAAGGTCAAATTCAGAAAGGATTTCATTAGCAATCTCCCAGTTTAAATCAATATCTTCTGCAAGAAGTACATGCTTTCCACCAAAAGACACCTCTCTATCATCTTCTTGTTGCATTTTCAGCTCACCTGTATCTGGATTATTATAATGCCTTAAATGGTGGTATAAAGTTGATTTAAACAATGGCTTGGATATAAATCCCTCAATATCATCTATTGGTGCTGCTTCTTCCACATCATTCCAGTCATATGCAGAAATCAGGAAAACTGGTACTCCTTTTCCTACTCTGCGCCTTATTTCCTTGATAGTTTCAATCCCATCCATGTATGGCATCTTCCAGTCTATCAGTACAAAACGGTATTCTTCATTATTTTTATGATGTTCTTCTACCATATCTACCGCTTTATTGCCATCTGTAGTCCATTCAGCATGTACCCCCAGCTCTTCCAGGTTTGCTACGGCACTCTGGCATAATCTCTCATCATCATCTACTACAAGAATATTCCAGTCTGGAAGGGTCATATCTTTTTCCTTGACGTCTGCCTTCTTCAAATCTACAGCGATAAAAAATTCACTTCCTTTACCAAGTTCACTTTCAACGCCTATAGTTCCTCCCATAATATCAACAATACTCTTTGTAATTGCCATGCCAAGACCTGTTCCTATAATTTTCTGTACCTGGTCTGTTTCCTCCCTTGAAAATGAATCAAAAATCTTTTCCTGGAACTCTTTTGACATACCAATACCATTATCTTTTACTTTAAAATATGTCTTTATATATTTATCACCAAGCCCTGAAGGTTCTTGCCATACAAAAATATCTATTCTTCCTTCTTCTTTAGTAAATTTTAATGCATTTGACAGAAGATTTAACAATACCTGGTTCAGGCGCACACTATCACAATACACATCTTCTGCAACAACATCATTAATATATATATCAAAAGTCTGTTTTCTTGATTTTACCTGCGGTTTTATAATATTTACAATATCATCCATTGTATCACGAAGCGACATAGGTGCTATATTAAGGGTAAGTTTACCGCTTTCAATCTTAGACATATCAAGTACATCATTAATTAAACCAAGCAGATGTTTACTTGATAACTTAATTTTTCTAAGACAATCCTCCACTTTCATACTGTCACCAATATTTTTACATGCAATTTCCGTCATACCCACAATAGCATTCATAGGAGTACGGATATCATGGCTCATACTTGCAAGGAACTCACTTTTTGCCATATTAGCATGTTGTGCTTCTGCCTTAGATTTTTTTAGCATTTCTACCTGTCTTTGTGAAAACCTTAAATACATTATAAATATACCACTAAAAAGCAAAATTATGCTGCATATAGACAAAATTATCATTCTGTTCCTGCTGCCATCCAGTGCTGTAACAACATTTCCAAATACATGATGAGGCATAACTGTAACAAGATACCACCTTGAATTACTAGAAATTGCAGAACAATATAAATGCCTTAGTTCTCCCTCTGTATTAATAGTTGCAATATAGTCTTCTTTGTTTGCTATTGCTTGTTTTAATTCTTTAATATATTCATCTGCTGTTTTAGAATCCTGTTTATCAACAATAGAATTTAAACGTTCAAAATAATTTTCCCTGTATGCATCCCCGCTTCTTATAATAAAATTCCCATTACTATCAATTAAATGAGTATCAACCTTTGAATTACCTGTCTTTGTAAAAAGAACTTCTTCAAGGCTCTTCATTGGAATTGCAGCTATCAGCGCAGAACTTTCACGTCCATTTTCCATATGGTATTTTACACTTGTACCAAATACAAATACTTTCTCATTGTTTTGGTCATATCCTTCTGTTACAATATTACCATTTGCTTTTAACCCTTCTAGTAATGCTTCTTTATTTACACTTATATCTTTACCATAAATAGTTTCTATATCTCCATCCTTTGTACAAAAACCAAACCATTCAAATCCCCTTACTTCTGCACTAACCTTTAGCTCTTCTATTATCTGGCCAGTTTCCATATTATGCTCTGGTGGAGTCCTCTGTATTACACCCTCTACTTGCTTTATCCTGATATCTGTATTCACTTGGAATTTTTGTTGTATCTGGCTATTTATTTCTGACATATAAATATCACTGATTTCATTAACAGATTCCCTTGTCCTGCCAGACATAAATACAGTCAGTATAGTAAATATTATAACAGACACAATAACCATAATTGCAAAACTCCGCCCTAGAAATCTTATGACTTTTTTGTCCATTTTTATTCCTTCCCTTCTGTTTTTTATGGCATAACCCTCTTTAGATATATAGTTTTCTATTCACATTGTATTCCCATTGTACCTCCATTATAAGTGAGGATTGTATATTTTTCAATAGTATTTCTGCCATTTTTACACTTCATATAAAAGCAATATATTAAGGAGTATTTAAAAATTATTTTTACTAATTACGCAAAAAACAAGGCATCCACATACAGATGCCTTGTTTTTATTAGACAATTATTAACTTCCTTATTTTTAAAATACAGTTATTAAAACAATTATACAAATGTTAATGCTAATCCTATAAAAACCAGATATAATGATTTAACATTACCAGGAATACAGATTAAAGATATCATCTGGCTTAACATGTAAACATCTGTCTACATCATTGCTTCTGCAAGTTCTTTAATAGCAGCTTTATCAGCTTCTTTCATAACTGATTTAATTGTAACTTTCTTTTCACAGATTTCAATATCTTTCATGCTTTCAAGCATATCTGTCATTTTCTTTGCAGCAACTGGTGCCCATGAACCATTCTCAATAACTGCAACTTTACGCTTCTGGTAATTCTTGCTCTTTAAATGTGCAAGGAAATCTTCCATAACAGGGAATAGGCCTCCATCATATGTTGCTGATGCAATCACCATACGGTCATACCTGAATGCTGCTTCAATAGCTTCTGCCATATCATCCCTTGAAAGGTCAAATACTTCAAGGTTTTCAACACCATTGTCTTTAAATATTCCTGCACATTCCCTGGCGGCTTTTGCCGTATTTCCATGAATTGATGCATATGCAATAATTACACCTGTGTCTTCTGGTTTATAACTGCTCCATATATCATATTTATTTATATAATATCCTAAATCTTCTTTAAGAACTGGTCCATGTAAAGGACATATTATTGCAATATCAAGCCCTGATGCTTTCTTAAGCAGTGCCTGTACCTGTGCGCCATATTTTCCAACTATATTAAAGTAATAACGCCTTGCCTCGCATGCCCAGTCGTCATCTTCTGAATCCAGGGCACCAAATTTACCAAAACCATCAGCAGAAAATAAAATTTTCTCACTCTTCTCATATGTAACCATAACTTCTGGCCAGTGTACCATAGGAGCCATAAAGAACTGGAGTGTATGGCTTCCAATGGAGAGCTCATCTCCCTCACTGACATTAATAATCCTTTCAGATAAATCCAAATCAAAGAACTGTGGAAGCATCTGGAACGTTTTAGCATTGCCAACCAGTTTCATATCAGGATACATTTCTGCAATTTTCTGGATATTAGCAGCATGGTCTGGCTCAAGGTGTGAAACCACAAGATAATCAGGTGATTTGCCTGAAAGTGCTTCTTTAAGGTTTGTAATCCATTCATCAGTTGCCCTTGCATCAACAGTATCCATTACTGTAATTTTGTCATCCATAATGACATATGAATTATAAGAAACACCTTCTGGCACAACATACTGGCTTTCAAATAAATCGATATCCTTGTCATCTGCTCCAATATACTTAACGCTGTCTGTTATAAACATTGTTATTTCCTCCTTGTATACAAAAATTTACATATTTGGTAATTACATAACCATTATAATAACACAAATATATCTAAAATGTAAATGGCAAAAAATGCTGTATTATGTTCCTGATATTACTAAAACGGTTTTTAGCCATACTATAATGTCATTCTTGTATATATACCAAGTTTCTCCATATTGTTATTTTTTAAACAATATGTAATAATATACAATATGGCACATGGCAAGATTGTATTTAAAACAGGTTTTTATTACAATTTTTACCAGAATGTGCTTGAAAATAAAAAAACAGGATTTACTGGTCCTGGCACTTTTAAACACTTTATATTATTCAATATTAATACTGTTATCCTGTCCTATAATTAATTATTTTCTGTTTAAAATATGATATAATTATAACACTCTTTTAATATAAACGGAGGTAAACTTAAATGTCATATAATAAAGTACAAATATCCAAAAATCCAGGACTACACAAGGAAATAAGTTATATACATTATTATAATTCACCTCTTGGAAGAATTACTCTTGCAAGTAATGGCAACGCATTAACAGGGTTATGGTTTGACGGCCAGAAATATTTTGGCAGCACTCTTGCTAAAGAATATATTCCAAAAGACCTGCCAGTATTTGGACAGGCAAGCCATTGGCTGGATATTTATTTTAGTGGAAAAGCACCTGGCTTTACACCTCTGCTTTCTTTAAATACAACGCCTTTCCGAGAATCTGTATGGGAAATCATGCTTAAAATCCCATTTGGACAAACTATGTCTTATAAAGAGATTGCCTGCATAGTTGCAGGACAGAGGGGACTTAGCCATATGTCTGCACATGCAGTTGGCGGAGCAGTTGCACATAATCCTGTTTCTTTAATTATACCATGCCACAGGGTTATAGGTGCTAATAGAAACCTTACAGGATATGCAGGTGGTATTGATAAAAAAATAAAACTTCTTAATATGGAAAATGTAGATACAAAAACTTTATTTATTCCTAAAAATGGAACTGCATTGTAAATACTTACTGGTTCCATACCATAATTGTCTTACCCATACCCATCTGTATATCAGCTTCAAACGCCTTTACTATATCCTCTGTAGTATGCACTTCTATCTCTGTGCCTACTATATTCCCAAGATACCTTGCCAGCCATGGATATTTTTTATACAAGGCAATAGTTTCTATGAAATCCTCACGGCCGCTCCTGCTGCTGCCCTGTATATGCAGGCCTTTTTCTAATACCATGCGTGTATTTACTGGGACAGGGTATTCTGAAACGCCA
>Ga0137308_100580_pt1 | contig 55470 bp, 47 predicted proteins | sample Inofrocosms_June_FD_97181 | JGI IMG/M metagenome (GOLD analysis project Ga0137308, IMG submission 97181) | Mouse cecal microbial communities from Vienna, Austria - N-Acetylneuraminic and N-Acetylglucosamine D2O microcosms_June | ecosystem: Host-associated > Mammals > Digestive system > Large... | reverse complement strand
TCCGTTTTCGCAAATCGCTTTTTTCAACAGGTACTTATTTAAGGTTTCGTCATATTCGACTCTGGCGTAATGTCCGGTAGCTATATAATCACAGCCGTATTTATCCGCTTCATCCATCATCGCCGAAAATTTAAGGAAGCGGTTGCAGTCAACGCACGGATTTGGCGTGAGTCCGTTTAAATATTCATTGTTAAACCGTTGGATAACTTCCTTTGCGAATTTTTTCCTGAAATCGAAAACAAAGTGAGGTATACCTAATCTCTCAGCCGCCGCTTTAGCGTCTTCGACGCCGTTACGTGCGCTTTCGCTGTCCAGAAGCAGCATTGTGCCTCCGACAACTTCAAAGCCGCGTTTTTTTAGGAGCAAAGCCGCGGAAGAGCTGTCTACGCCGCCGCTCATAGCGAGGAGCACTTTTTTATTGTTGGTCATTGTGGGACTCTCCTTATTCTTTCTTTTGCGGAGCGGATGTCTTGCCGGTGTTTTCGCTTTTTTCGGTGGGACTTGACTGAGCGTCGGATTCCGCGTTCATTTCCGTTTCTTTCGTTTCTTCGGTTTCGCCGAGCCGATTATCCCGTTGGTGGATGTTATCGGTATTTGTGTCTTTTTTTCCTATTTTGCTGACAAGAGTAAGTACCAGATATATCAGAGCCAGCACGGCGACAAAATAAAGAAACGAAACCAAAATATCGCTTGGGCGCAGCTCAGAGGTTTCGTGAGCGGTTTTTTCCGTAAGGACGGAGGTTGAAAGGATAAGATGCGTTAAGAATAAGTTTTTCATATTTACTTTCCGTTTTGTTGATTGGTTTATGATTTATACCAATCCCTTTTAAAACTGTGAATATTACATCAGTTTAAAAAAGTGGTATTATAGATAAATTGTAAACCTTGAAGGGGATATTGTCAAGAGGGATAAGAAAAAAATATGATTACCGCAAGTGATTTTATCTGAAGTTGTTTTTCTTTATAAAGATTATGATATTCTTCTCCCATTGAAAATACGATTGTTATCGTAAAAAAGTTCAGCGGGAAATTTTTATTTCCCACTGAACCGAACGCTTATATTGCTCCTTCTGCAATCTCTTCTCCCTCGTCCTCCGAGATAAATCCGAATCTTACCATACACTCCACTACCTGCCTTTGTCTCTCCCGCGCAAGTCCTATGTTTTCCGTAGGCGCATACGCCGACGGCGCGTTTGGAATCCCCGCTAACATTGTGCATTCGTAATCGTTCATATCCTTAGGCAGCTTGCCGAAATACCCCGCGCAGGCGTCCTTTACGCAGTAATAGCCGTCTCCGAAATAGATGGTATTTACATAAAGCTCCAGAATCTCCTCTTTACTGTACTCGCTTTCTATTCTTATCGCCATAAACGCCTCCGCCGCCTTTCGGATAAAGCTTTTTTCCTGTGTAAAAAACATATTTTTGGCAAGCTGCTGTGTGATTGTGCTGCCGCCCTCGGCGAGACTGCCCGAAATAAGATTGTGCCACGCCGCTCTTGCTATTGATATGGGGTCAATGCCGTTGTGGCTGAAAAAACGGTGATCCTCCGCCGCGATAATTGCGTCCGTATATGTATCGGGCAGCTCGCCGAGAGCCGTAAAGCTTTCTTGTTCCCGTATTTCGCTTACAGCCTCATCGAGGCTTTTGTTTTCCAAAGCCCGCGCGAACATCTGATATCCCATAACCGTAACCGTGATTATTGCCGCCGCAATAAAGAATAAAGCCGCCGATAAAAAAACGTATATAATTTTTCTCATGTGTGTTTCCCTCCTCTTTTTTGGGTACACTTAAACTGATTTTTGGTCATTCATATTATCTGTCTATACCTTGACCAAAGATTAGAATATTTTCTTATACTAATTCCCGATTAAAGTATAGACAAATTTTGTTGTCGATCGGGAATTAGTATTAAGGCAATACCTCGCAATGACCGCGCTGTGCGCTTTGCCGCGCATACGCTTGCATCTTTTTCGTCATTTTTGCCCAAAACTCTTTGAAATACGCCGGTATTCCTTCGTCGTTTTGGAGAATCTGACGAAAAAGCTTACTGCGAGTCTGAACGACAATCTTTGTGCGGTATTGCCTTAATACTTAGTATACCGTTTCCGAGGTTTTCCCGCCATCTTAAGCTGTGACATTTCCGGTCTTGTATATTACATTATTGTAAGAGCCCGTTTTAATTTAAAGCAATACCGCACCATGATTGTGTGTGGATTGCGCTGTCAGGTTTTTCGTTAGCTTGTACAAATCCGACGCAGGAATACCGGCGTATTTCAAGGAGAATTTGTGCAAGATGACGGAAAATGTGCAAGCAAGCCGCACGCAAAGCCGTCAGGCGGTCATTGCGCGGTGCTGCCTTAAGACTTTTCCGTCCGCATAATATTGACATTGTCATAAAAATAATGTACAATTAAAAATAACAATTTACACTTTAATAATTTTTATAAAAACCAACGGGTTTCTCCCATTGAAACGGAGTATTGCCATGATCGGAAAATACAGAATAATAGCCCTTCTTACCTCCCGAATACAGGAACGGGAATGCCACGGACTTATACACACCCTTGAAGAAATCTTCGCCCGAATTGACTACCGCCTGTTTGTGTACAATTGTATAACTCAATCCGACACCAAGCTGAAGGAAAACGATCCGCAGACCTTGATTTACAGCCTTTTTGACTCCGATTTTGCAGACGCCGTTATTCTGGATTCCGGCCGGGTGGGAAATAAAACCGTCTGCGAAAACGTTGTAAGACGTGCGCGGGAAATGAACCTTCCCGTAATTTCCTTGGGCGAATGCTGCGAGGGCTGCCTTAATATTGAGTATGTTCACAGTCGGGGGATAGAGGCTCTTGTGGATCACCTGATAAGCGTACACGGTATCGATGATTTTCATATGATAGCAGGCCCTAAAGGCAACAGATTTTCCGACAGCCGCATAGAAGCTTTTAAAAGCGCCCTTGAAAAGAACGAAATGCCATTCGATGAGGGAATGGTGAGCTACGGCGACTTTTGGGCGGATCCGGCGGTGGCCGCCGCGGAAAACCTTCTTGAAAGCAACAGGCTCCCCCGCGCCTTTGTCTGTGCAAACGACCAGATGGCAATTGCCGTGTCCGTTTTTCTTCAAAGCAGAGGTATATCCGTTCCCGAAGAGGTGATTGTGGTAGGCTATGACTGTATCGACACAATATACAGCTCCTCCCCCACAATGACCTCCGCCTGTATCAGCAGCGAAACTATATCCCGAATAATAATGGACTCGCTTTTAAGCATATTTTCGGGCGGAAGCGCGGAGGGACATAAAATGGCAATCCCCGAACCCGTGTTTAACGAATCCTGCGGCTGTTGCTGCAGCAAAAAATCCGACGCCGCCGTGCTGTTTAACGAGCAGACCAATATGTTCTGCCGCTTTCAGGACGAAAACATTATCCTGTCCGAGGTAGCCGCCAAAATACAGCAGAGCGCTTCTTTTGAGGATATCGCCCCCGTCATTCACGCCGGCAGCCTAATATACGATATGTGCTGTCTTATAAAACGCGAATACATCGACGAATCGGTGAACCCGGAAGAAAGCTTCGGTTTACGCTCCGAAAACGGTCTGTACCTCCTTTACGACAGCGATATGATAAATTACAACCGCACCAAGGGAGAAAGCTTTGCCCCCTATACAATGCCGTCGCGGGAGATAATACCCACCATGGACTTTTATCTTGACAACGGCCGAAGTCTTATCTTTACCGCTCTTCACTATTTAGGCGTTTCCTTCGGCTACGTCTGCTTCCATTTCAGGGAATATCATGTGGGAAGCTTCTATAAGATACCACAGACGGTTAATATGTTGAATAACGCTTTGGGTGGACTGATTAACCTTAGATATAAGCACTATCTTCTGAAAAGAATCGAAAAAATGTCCGGCACGGACGTTCTTACCGGACTTTACAACCGCAGGGGCTTCTGCGCCGAATACGAAAGACTGACCGAGAGCAATGCGAACGGCGGACTGTCTCTGGCGGTAATAATGTGCGATCTTGATGGTCTTAAATACATAAACGACAATTTCGGGCACGAGGAAGGCGACAACGCCATTCACGTGGCCGCCTGCGCCCTAAAAAGCGCCTGTCCTCCCGAAGCTGTCTGTACGCGGTTCGGCGGCGACGAAATGATGGCCGTCTACACCTGCGGCGAGGACTGCGGCAGCGTTCGTGACCGCTTTGCCGAGTATCTGGACAAATACAACTCGGAATCGGGAAAGCCCTATACCGTAGCCGCCAGTATGGGCATATACATTGCCCCCAAGGGCGAATTTCACGAATTTGAGGAGCTGGTAAAGAAATCGGATACGCTTATGTATGCCGAAAAAAAGCGCAGAAAAGCGGAGAGATAACAAATTCTTGGAAAGGAGTTGTAAAAATGAAACCCGACCCGTGCGGGCATATACCCGACAATTCAATATCAGCCGCCCTGCGGGAGAACACCGTCGGAGTCTTTTGACGCCCTATCCCCCTAAGGGCGGGAAAGGAGAAAAGATGCTAAAATACTATAAAACGGAAGGCAGCGCCATCGCCGAGATAGATAAACTTGAGCCGGGCTGCTGGGTATCCGCCGTCGCTCCCACCGAATCGGAAATATCTCTTCTGGAAACCGAGCTGGGTGTTGACCGCGACTTTATCCGTTCCGCACTTGACGAGGAGGAAACCTCGCGAATAGAAAGCGAGGAAGGTCAGACCCTGATAGTTCTGGACTATCCCGTAGCCGAAAAAGCCGAAAAGGCAGCGGCAAAAGGAATAAAAAAGGGTAAAAAGCAAGGCTTTGACGACGACGCCATAACCTATTACACAACCCCAATGAGCATTATCCTCACATTCAGCAATGTAATAACCGTAAGCCTTAAGGAAAACCCGATAGTTGAGGATTTCGCCAACAACGTGGTAAAAAATATCAAAACACAGTTTAAAACCCGCTTTATCTTCTGCATTATGCTGAGAATAGCCGGCAGATATCTTCAGTATCTCAAACAGATAGACAAAATCAGCAACTATGTGGAAAATCAGCTTCACAAGTCCATGAAAAACAAGGAGCTTATACAGCTTCTCGGTCTTGAAAAATCACTGGTTTACTTCTCCACCTCCCTGAAATCCACCGAAACTGTTCTGGAAAAAGTGCTTCGCGGCCGTATCATAAAGCTGTACGAGGAGGATCAGGATCTTCTTGAGGACGTGCTCATAGAGGTAAAGCAGGCCATCGAAATGAGCAATATCTACACAAATATCCTTTCCAGTACCATGGAAACCTGCGGAAGCCTTATTTCCAACAATCTGAATATAGTGATGAAGGTTCTGGCCATTATAACCATAGTAATGGAGGTTCCCACCATGGTATTCAGCTTTTACGGCATGAACGTGGCGGGACTCCCCTATGACGGAAGCATAATTTTTCCTTTGGCAATATCCGCCGTAACGGCCGTGCTTGCGGGAATAATTCTTTCAAAGAGCAAATTTTACAAATAACAAATAAAAAGGAAATTTAAATATGGACATAGAACGAATAAACGACTATGATGACCCAAGGTTCCCGAAAGAAGTTTTGAATCAGCACGGAGCCTTTGTAGCCGACGGAAAATATCCTTGCTCCTTTCGTATAATCGGCGAAACCACCGCCGAAATCGACTATCACGATTATTCGGACGTAACACCGCTTATTGAGAGTTTCCGATTTTACGCCGAGCATGTCACCGTCTTTTGTGACAAAAGCGGAAATGTTATAGCGAAATTTCCTGAGATAAAAACCTTTCCTTTGGGTATCGACCTGATACAGCCCTCTCAGTTTTATGTCGACAAAGATAAGGTGAACGCGGTGTCGGATTTTATCACAAGCGGAAACGATATCGTAATCCCCGTTATAAAAAGGGATGGAAGGTATATTTCCCTTGACGGGCACACAAGGCTGTATTACGCTTATACCTGCGGATGGGATATCGTAAGGGCGTTCGAGGCGGAAGTTAACGATTATGTTCTGGAGTTCGTTGAGGAAGCGAAAAAGAGAGGAGTATCCGGCGTCGGAAATATGGAGCTTTTGAGCCACGCCGAATATGAAATAAAGTGGAATAAGTTCTGCGACGATTTTTTTGCGGCCAAACAAATATAAAACTGTACATACATACGATAAAAATTTTGAAAAGCTATTGACAAGTCTTGTTTGAGGTGGTATAATAATACTACCTCAAACAGGGGTTTATTTTTTTGTGCAAAAAATAAGTTCCGCGAGGGAGGCTTAAGTTCGAGCAAACAGAACAATCTAAATTAGGAGGTGCCGAAATGGCCGGATCAAGAGTTAAAATCACTTTGGCTTGCACCGAGTGCAAGCAGCGCAACTACATTACCAAGAAAAACAAGAAGAATGACCCCGACAGAATCGAAATGAGCAAGTACTGCAAATTCTGCCGCAAGCACACGCCCCATAAGGAAACCAAGTAAAAAGGAGGACCTGCAATGGCAAACGAGCTTGATAAAAGCGCTCAGAAGGCAGCGGACAAAGATAAAAAGGCGAAGCAGCTTGCCGCGATGAAGGCAACTGCCGCCAAGAAAACCAAGAAGTCGCCAATTCAGTACTTCAAGGAAGTAAAGTCCGAGTTCAAGAAGGTTTCATGGCCTTCGAGAAAGCAGGTTTTCAACAACACCGTCGTGGTACTTACTACGATAGTCGTATCCGGTGTTGCGATTTGGGCGGTGGATCTGCTGTTCAATTTTATCTGGAAAACAATGCTCAGTATGTGATCAAAAAGGGGATAACCGATGTCAGAAGCTAAATGGTATATTTTACACACGTTTTCGGGCTATGAAAAAAAGGTTGCCGACAACATAAAAAAGGTTGTGGAGAACAGAAATCTTCAGAATCTTATCGAAGAGGTAATGGTTCCCACCGAGACGATTACCGAAGAGCATGAAGGCAAGATGAAAAGCTACGAAAGCAAGATTTATCCCAGTTACGTTTATGTGAAAATGGTAATGACCGATGAATCATGGTATATCTGCCGCAACACAAGAGGCTGTACGGGCTTCGTCGGACCCGGTTCAAAGCCGATACCCCTTACCGACGAGGAGGTCGCTAACCTCGGAGTAATCAGGAAGCCCGCCGAAGTCGCCGTATGCGTCGGTGATCTGGTCACCATTGTTTCGGGCAATCTTGACGGGTTGGAGGGCACCGTGACGGAAATAGACGAGGCCACGGGAACCGCGGTGGTAAATGTTTCCATGTTCGGAAGAGAAACGCCCACCACACTCGATTTAACATCTATTCAGAAAATCAACTAACAGTTCTTTATGTTTTTGGAGGTAAAGTAAAATGGCTCAGAAAGTAGTCGGACTTATAAAATTACAAATCGCGGCGGGTAAAGCTACCCCCGCTCCCCCCGTAGGACCCGCGCTCGGTCAGCACGGCGTTAACATCGCCGCGTTCACCAAGGAATTTAACGAGCGCACAAAGGCCGATATGGGGCTTATCATTCCGGTAGTTATCACCGTATACGCTGACAGAAGCTTTTCATTTATTACAAAAACGCCCCCAGCGGCGGTTTTGATCAAGAAGGCATGCGGAATCGAGACCGCGTCCGGTACCCCCAACAAAACCAAGGTTGCCAAGATAACCAAGGCGCAGGTACAGCAGATTGCGGAAACGAAGATGAGAGACTTGAACGCCGCTTCTCTCGAAGCCGCAATGTCCATGATAGCGGGCACCTGCCGTTCCATGGGCGTAGAAGTAGTTGACTAAAACAATAATACGGTGGGAGGTTCCAAAAAGACCGATCGACCACAAGGAGGATAATAAATGAAACACGGTAAAAAATATATCGAAAGCGCAAAGCTTGTTGAATCAACAAAGTACTACGAAGCCAACGAGGCTCTCGGACTGGTTTGCCAGACCGCCAAGGCGAAGTTTGATGAAACCGTTGAAATCCACATAAGATTGGGCGTTGACTCCCGTCACGCCGACCAGCAGGTAAGAGGCGCGGTAGTGCTCCCCAATGGAACAGGTAAGACCGTAAGAGCCCTCGTTTTCGCCAAGGGCGATAAGATCAAGGAAGCGGAAGAAGCCGGCGCGGATTACGTAGCCGACGACGACACCGTAAAGAAGATTCAGGACGGTTGGATGGACTTTGACGTGGTAATCGCCACCCCCGATATGATGGGTGTTGTAGGCCGTCTCGGTAAGGTTCTCGGCCCCCGCGGACTGATGCCTAACCCCAAAGCGGGCACCGTTACTCCCGACGTAGCTAAGGCCGTTCAGGAAGCAAAGGCCGGTAAGATCGAGTATCGTCTCGATAAGGCCAATATCATTCACTGCCCCATCGGAAAGGCTTCCTTCGGAAGCGAGAAGCTTGAGCAGAATTTAGACGCTCTTATGACCGCGGTAGTAAAGGCTAAGCCTGCCGCCGCCAAGGGTACTTATATCAAGTCCTGTACCGTTTCGTCCACAATGGGCCCCGGCGTTAAGGTAAGTACCGTTAAGTACGGCGCGTAATTTATATTATATATCAATAAAAGCTCCGTTGGCTTGTGCCTTCGGAGCTTTTCAACACAAATTTTTATTTATAAAATTCATTTACCCCCTTGCATTCTCATTAATTTTGTGCTATTATAGGTGTTGTTTGATTTTCTCAAAAGGAAAGGAGTCATAAAATGAACGCTTTTTCGTATAGAATAGCGGGTGTTCAGCCCTCAGCCATAAGGGAGATACTTAAATCCACCGCCGATCCCAAAGTGATCAGCTTTGCGGCGGGAAATCCGGCGCCCGAAGCCTTTCCTGTGGAAGAGATACGCCGTATAAGCGATGAGATACTGACCGAAGAGCCTATAGCCGCACTGCAATACTCCATTACCGAAGGTTATCCCAAGCTTCGCGGCTGGCTCAAGGACGATATGGAAGCAAAAGGCAATTTCAGAAGGAACGAAGAGGATCTTATAATTACCTGCGGCGCTCAGCAGGCTATCGAAACCTGCGCGAAAATTTTCTGCAACGAAGGCGAAGCCATAATCTGTGAGAATCACTCATTTATAGGCTCCCTCAATGCTTTCCGCTCTTATAACGCCAGATTGGTGGGGGTAGAGACCGATAATGACGGAATGATCCCCGAAAAGCTTGAAAAGGCTCTTAAGGACAATCCCCGCACCGCTTTTATTTACGTTATACCGAATTTTCAGAATCCTACGGGAGTGACCACCTCTTTGGAGCGCCGAAAGGCTATTTTAGAGCTTGCGTACAAATACAACGTGCTTATAGTCGAGGATAATCCATATGGCGAGCTGCGCTTCTTGGGAGTGGACGTACCCAATATAAAGTCCATGGATACAAAGGGACACGTTATTTACGCGGGAAGTTTTTCAAAGGTATTGTCCCCCGGCTTAAGAGTAGGGTATATGATAGCCGAAAAAAATGTTATCGGCAAAGCCACGGTGGCGTTACAGACCTCTACCGTTCACGCCAATATCTGGGCGCAGATGGTGGCGTACCGCTTCGTTACGGAAACCGATTTCGAGGCGCACCTCGAAAGACTTCGGGATATATACAAGAATAAGTGCAGCCTTATGCTGAACAGCTTAAAGTTTTGTATGCCGATGTCAATAAGTTTTACCGAGCCGGAAGGCGGTCTTTTCCTTTGGGGCACACTTCCCAAGGGTGATATGAACGCTTTCTGCAAAGCCGCAGTGGCAGAAAAGGTGGCGGTAGTACCCGGAAACGCCTTCCTTATGAATGAAAAGGATATTTCTTACAGCTTTAGACTGAATTATTCCACTCCCACCGACGAACAGATAGAAAAGGGCGTGGAAATATTGGCTAAGGTCGCGAGGACCATGTATTAAGTCAAAAGAGGAAAATCATGTAAAATTCAGCTTGACCAGACGGTGCCGTTACCGCCGTCGTTCAATAAATCGAAAAGGACAGACACAATGGAAGAAACAAGAAAAAAACGCATATTCAGCGGAATTCAGCCTACCAATACACCTCATCTGGGAAATTATCTGGGAGCGCTTAGAAATTGGCACAAGTTACAGGAGGAGTATGACTGCGCTTACAGCATAGTGGATCTTCACTCCATCACCGTAAGACAGGATCCCGCGAAGCTTCGCGCTCAGATTAAGGAGAGCTATGCGCTTTTGCTTGCCATTGGAATAAATCCCGATAAGTCCATAGTGTTTGTTCAGGGACATGATCCCGCTCATGCGCAGCTTAGCTGGATACTGTCCTGCTATACCCAGTTCGGCGAGCTGAGCCGTATGACGCAGTTTAAGGACAAATCCCAAAAGCACCCGGAAAACATCAATGCGGGCTTGTTTACTTATCCCGTTCTGATGGCGGCCGACATTCTTTTGTATCAGGCCGACCTTGTGCCCGTGGGAATTGACCAGAAGCAGCATCTGGAGCTTACCCGCAACGTTGCCGAAAGATTCAACAATCTTTACGGCGAAACCTTTACCGTACCCGAACCCTATATTACCAAGTCCGTGGAAAAGATCATGTCTCTGGCCGATCCCACGAAAAAAATGTCCAAGTCGGACGAAAATCCCAACGCGACAGTTACCGTTTTAGATGACCGTGACACTATTATGCGTAAGTTTAAGCGTGCGGTGACCGACAGCGGACGCGAGGTGAGAAGAGGAGAGGGAAAAGAAGGTATCGAGAACCTTATGTCGATTTACGGCGCCGTGACCGAAAAGACATTTGAGGAAATCGAAAAAGAATTTGAAGGAAAAGGCTACGGAGATTTTAAGGCGGCTGTGGGAGAAGCGGTTGCCGATTCGCTTATGCCTATGCGCGAGGAATATAAAAAGATCACTGCCGATAAGGCGTATCTTGAGCGCTGTATGAAGGAGGGGGCTGAAAAGGCCTTCGCCGCGTCGCGCCGTACCTTGCGTAAGGTAAATAAAAAGGTGGGCTTTATTGACCTCTGAATTTTTCGGATTCGGAGGGCGATTTGTACTGCCTAAATAAGCGTAAATCTTCGGGCATAGCCGCGTTTTTTGCGGCTGTGCTTTTTGTATGTTTGGAGAGACAAGCCGGGGCGGAATAATACCAGACTTTAATAAAGTTGTAGATTTGATAAAAGATTAGTATAGAAGGGCATAGTGCAATAAACAAAAGAGCATACCGCCGAAACCGAGACAGTGCTCTCAAAACAGGAGGAAATTATAAATAATGAAGTATTTCGACACATTGACGGAAGGCGTAAAGGAAGCTCTCAGCGTCAGGGGCGTTGACGCCGAAAAGCTTTTGTACTGTCTGAAGTGCGATATGAACAACGAGGGGCTGTATTACGATACATATCTGGTTTTCGACAGCGAAACCCTCTATTCGGTCAGCGGCTATGACAGAATGGTTCGCGAAAAAAAGAATTACCGAACCGAGTTCGAGTTCAAGGAGTATAAGGAATACAAAATGACCGAGCTGAAAGAGCTGTACGTTGACCGCTACCGCCATACCTGCCGCCTTATGGGAAAATTCGGCGAGGGGGAAAAGGAAGAAAAGGTTTGTATAAGCCGCTTTTCTTCGGGCTTTTCAGAAAAAACGGAGCAGTTCAGCCGCCGCTACAATATGACGGTGAAAAAAGAAGAGATAGACGATACTCCTCTGGCGGAAAACAGCCCATTTTGCCCCAAGTGCGGGCAGAAATACCCCGATCCCAACAGAAAATTCTGTCCCTACTGCGTCAAGCGCTCGTCCATTTTCAAAAGGCTTCTGGGGCTTTTCGGCGAGTATAAGGCGCAGGTTACGGTAATTTTTGTGCTGATGGTACTTTCGGCGCTGCTGGGTGTGGTTTCGCCCTACTTCGGAACCGCATTCCTGTACGACAAGGTGCTTGACGCGGCGGGAGATTTTTTCGGAAACGTTTTGTTCGCTATTCTTATGATGGCGGGCTTCAGGCTTATATCGGAGGTGTTCCAACTTGTGTACGGAGTGGTGTTCACAAAAGCTAACTGTAAGGTAATGCACAAGCTGAGGACAAAAGTGTTTACTTCCATGGAAAGGCTTTCGCTGCCATTCTTTACCTCCAAGCAGACCGGCTCTCTTATGACCAGAGTTGACCGCGACGCTGGAGAGGTGAGTGTAATTTTTGCCAACATAATGCCGAGCTTTGTGGTATGCGTGGTAAAGTTAGGCTCCATGCTTCTGCTGATGTTCCTTATTTCGCCTTTGCTGGCGGTATTTGTTCTGGCAATGACTGTTTTTATAATATTCAGCGAAGGATTTTTTATCCGGGGACAGCGCAGACTTTGGAGAGGAATAAACCTGTCCAACCGTAAAATGAACTCCAACCTTAACGACTCGGTAAACGGACACCGTGTTATAAAGGCTTTCGCCCGTGAGGAGCAGGAGAAGGAAAGATTCGGAAAAAACGTAAACACCGTCCGTCAGGCGGAATTTGCCGCGCGTATGAGAGGATCCAGCTTTGAATTTATGCAGAATGCTGTGTTCACAATAGGCGGGGCGATTCTTACCGTGTTCGGATATTACCTTGTGGTTACGGGACAGATCGGTTTGGGGGAGCTTATGCTTCTTACCGGCTATTTCGGAATGATGGCGGATCCTGTTTATTTTCTTATCTGGGCGGGGGACGACGTTTCCCGCTGTCTTGACGCGGCGTCCCGTATTTTTGAGATAATAGACAGCGTTCCCACCGTAAAGCCCCCGCAGAATCCCGCGAAAATCGGAGAAGAGGGTTTAAAAGGAGATATTTCCCTTAAAAACGTCAGCTTTGAGTACGAGGCGGGAGTGCCGGTGCTGAAGGACATAAGCATGGATATAAAGGCAGGTCAGTTTTACGGCATAGTGGGCAAGACCGGAGCGGGAAAATCCACTATAATCAACCTTATCTCAAGACTTTTTGACCCCACCAACGGAAATATTTCCATAGACGGGATAAACGTAAGGGATATAGCCTTTGAGGATCTCAGAAAAAGCATAGGCATAGTGTCTCAGGAAACATATATCTTTATGGGCACCGTGGCGGACAACATACGCTACGCCAGACCCGACGCCACAATGGAGGAGGTTGTCGAAGCGGCAAAGAATGCAAACGCCCACGACTTCATACTTAAGCTTCCAGAAGGCTATGACACCACAATAGGAAGCGGCGGCGCCGACCTGTCCGGCGGTGAAAGACAGCGCATTTCCATAGCACGCGCCCTTATCCAGAAGCCCAACATACTTATTCTGGACGAAGCGACGGCTTCTATGGACACCCGCACCGAAAGAAAGATTCAAAACGCCATAGACAACCTTAAAAAGGGCAGAACGGTAATAGCCATAGCTCACAGACTTTCCACACTTCGCGAAGCGGACACTCTCTGCGTTATCGAAAACGGCGAGGTTAAGGAAAGGGGTACTCATGACGAGCTTATACGCCTTAAAGGAAAGTATTTTGAGCTTTACCGCTTACAGGCGGAGGCGCTTAAGACCATCTCTATGGACTGAAAGGAACGGTAAATCATGAACGATTATAAAATTGACGATTTCTCGATAGATACTCTGAGAATTTTAGACGTTAAGGAGCTGAAATTCACCCGCAGGAACAGCGGATATCTGTATCTTGAGTATAAGGGGGACAATTACGAGGAGATAAGCCTTACCAGATTGCAGCCCTTTTACTGTCTTGATACTTACATAAGCGTGGCGTTCCGCAATAATGAAGAGGAATGGATAGAAATAGGGGTTATAAAGGATCTTAAGGAAATGAGCGAGGAGCAGAGACAGCTTTGCACCGAGTACCTTAATTTCCGCTATTATATCCCGCTTATAACAAAAATCCATTCAATTAAGGACAACAGAATGGGATATCTTTTTGTGGACGCGGAGACCACCGCGGGTCACAAGAAAATCGCCGTCAACGACTGGTGGACAAATTTCCGAATAAACAACAGCGGCATTCTCACCGTCACCGATTCGGACGGCAACAAGTATCAGATACCCGACCTGGACAAAATCGACAGGCAGAGCTACAGAAAGCTGGAGCTGTTTGTTTAACGGAAATAAGAGGTAACATAATATATGAATCTGAAAACATCAATTCCCAGAGGCTGTCCGGAGGAGATAACCTTCAGCCTCCCTTTTGACCTTACGGAAAAAGGGGAGCTGACGGAAGGACACTTTTGCGCGGACAGGGAAAAAATTTATGTTTACGGCGCGGACGTACTCGAAAACACATTCGAGATAAAGAAGTATTACAGCTTCGAGGTGTTCCGCCAGTCGGGCTGCTCAATGATAAGGGGGCGGCTGAGGGAAAACAGTAAGTGGCAGATGTTCTGCTGCTTCACGCAGACCCATTTTATACGCTTCGCGGAGCTGGCTAAGATACTGGATTTCTATGCCAAGACGGGAGTGTTTTCCGAAAAAAGCGACGCGCCGGAGTCGAACTGCCCCAAGTGCGGCGTAAAGCTTCCCACCGAGGGGGCGGAATGTCCATTCTGCGTAAAGCGGGCGGGGGTGGCAAGGCGGCTTGTAAGCAGGCTTATGAGCTATAAGAAGTATTTTTTTGCCAGCGTCATAATGTCCATCGTTTCCTACGCGGCAAGTATAGTATCCCCGTCGCTGTACAGGATAGTGGTGGACGAGGTGAACAAGGGAGACACGCCGGATATGGAGCTGTTTTTCACCATCGCCGCCGTTATTATCGGACTGTCGGTGCTGATTTCGCTTGTGGACGGCTTTCGTTGGAAAATCGACGTAAGGCTTTCGGTAAACTTCATAAGAGACCTGCGCAAGGAGCTTTTTGACAAAATACAGATGATCTCCATGCGATCTTTTGCCAGAAGGACTTCGGGAGACATTATAAGAAGGGTGAGCGATGACGCAAACGCTTTGAAGAACTTTCTGACCGGACAGGGAAAGGCGATGATCCTCAACGTTGTGGCGCTGATTACCATTTCGGTAATAGCGCTCTCCGTAAACTGGAGGCTTGCGCTGCTGGTTCTGGTGCCCATGCCCGTGGCGGCGATTCTTGCTCAGAAGATAATGAGAAAGATAAACGGGCTTTACGGGAGATGGTGGAGAAAGGTCTGCAACTCCTCAAAATATCTCAACGATATAATTTCGGGACAAAGGGTAGTAAAAAGCTACGGCAGCGAGGAAAGAGAAACGGAGCGCTATACCGATATTTCGGGTGAGGTGGCTTATTCGTACAGCAAGGCGGAGTGTACATGGTACCTTTTGTACCCCATTTTAAGGTACATTTTAGCGGCAGGTGAAATGCTGATGCTCTATTTCGGCGCGTCAATGGTTTTGGATTTCAGAATCACTCTCGGTGAGTTTGTTCAGTTTACAGGATACGCATCCATGCTGTACGGGCCTATGGAGTGGCTTATGCAGCTTCCTCGCGCCCTTTCACAGGCAATGGTGTCCGCCGGAAAAATCTTTGAGATAATCGACGAGCCGATTGACCTTGACGATCACGAGAACGCGGTGAATATGGAAATAAAGGGTGATATCACCTTCGAGAACGTCTCCTTCGGCTATACCGCGTATAATCCGGTTCTAAAAAACATATCCTGCGATATCAAGCAGGGAGAAATGATAGGCATAGTGGGACATTCGGGCGTGGGCAAGTCCACAATGATAAATCTTTTAATGAGGCTTTACGATCCCACATCCGGCTCCGTAAAGATTGACGGGGTTGATCTCAGGGATATCAAGGCGGAGAGCCTGCATCAGAAACTGGGAGTTGTGCTTCAGGAGACGTTTTTGTTTAACGGAACCGTTTTTGAGAACATCGCCTACGCAAAGCCCGACGCCACATTTGAGGACGTGGTAAGGGCGGCGAAGATAGCCGACGCTCACGATTTTGTGACAAGGCTTCCCGACGGCTATAACACTTATGTGGGCGAAAAAGGATACAGCCTTTCCGGCGGAGAGCGTCAGAGGGTCGCCATAGCAAGGGCGATTCTGCGGGATCCCAAGATACTTATTCTTGACGAAGCCACGGCGAGTCTTGACACTCAGACGGAAAAGCAGATACAGACGGCTTTGAACAGGCTTATCAAGGGCAGAACCACTATCGCCATAGCACACAGACTTTCCACCTTGAGTAGTGCGGATCGGCTTATTGTGCTGGATAAGGGAAGAGTCGCCGAAATAGGCACCCATACGGAGCTTATGGGGAGAAAAGGCGTTTATTACAGGCTTGTAATGGCGCAGAGGACAACTGCGGCGATAAAGGAAGCTGTAAACGCATAGTAATACTAATATTGGTTTAAAAAGCCATTTTATCCACTTTTTAAACCGATATTAGTATTAGTCGCTTCGCTCCTGTTTGTTTATCTTTTCGTTGGATGGCTATAGTATAAACCCTGCGTAAGGATTTGAAAGGAAATTTCTATGAAAAAATTTGACAAGCTTACGGTTTGTCTTGATATGCATGGCTGTCCCAACCGCTGCCGTCATTGCTGGCTGGGAGCTTCTCCCAACGGAAATATGAACGGTGATGAGCTTATATTTGCGGCCGAGAAGCTAAAGTCTTTCGCCGAAAGCTTTGAAATAGACTTTTGGTACAGAGAGCCTGATTTTTGTGATAATTACTCGGAAATGTGGGATCTGACGGAAAAGCTTTCCGATGTAAAAACATCTCACTATGAACTGATGAGCTTCTGGCGTGCGGTGCGCGATAAGGACTATGTGCCGTGGCTTTTTTCCAAGGGCGTAAGATCATGTCAGCTCACGCTTTTCGGAGGAGAGGAAAAAACCGACTTTTACGTCGGCCGCAAAGGAGCTTACAACGAAATAGTGAAAGCGGCGGAGCTTCTTCTGGAACACAAAATCGCTCCGCGTTTTCAGATATTTGTAAACAAGGACAATATCGGCGAATTGAGCGTAATCGAAAGACTGATTGAGGATATGGAGCTTGAAAAACGCTGTGAAAGCTTCGGCGCGGAGTTTAACCTGTTTATTCATCAGGGGAGCTGCGACGGGGAAAACGAAAAGCTTTACGATATAAGAGTCTCCGAGGAGGATTTGGAAAAAATACCGAAAAAACTTTCTGATATGACCTTGAAGTACTTCCGAAAAAAGGATATAAAGGAGGTTTTCGGAGAAAAGGAAAGCGATTTATGCCGTGCGTTTGCGCAGGATAGGTCAACCTTTGATTTAAGAGAAAGTTCCCCCGTTTTTTACGTTGACGGAAGCTTTGACGTTTATCCCAATATTTCCGCTCCGTCTTCAATTTACAAATTGGGTAATCTGAAAAACGGAGCGGAGGAAATTGCGGAAAGCTATTTGGAAAACAAATCAGCGGCTCAGAAGGCGAGCGCGAATGTGCCCGTCTGCGAAATGGCGGAAAAATGCGGTGATTTTAAAAGCGAAAGACTTTTTTCAACCGGGGATTATCGCAATTATATTCTTAATAAATATTGTGCTCTGAGCTGAAATAATAATTTCTTTTCTTTTGCAGAAACTATAACCGTACCGAAAGGAAATCGGTACGCGGACAGATTGCGGAAGGCCGAATAATTTGTCGCTTCGGTAAATTGCCCGCTTTCTTTTCGCAGCATAAGGAAAGGAAATAACGAAAAATGAAAGAAAAGGAACACGAACAGAACCGTGAAATGGAAACGCCCGCGTACACTTCCAATATGTCGGGCGATGATATATTGGGTCGTTCCGATTTATATTTAAACCCTCTGGCGGCCATGTTCACTCAAAACACGGTTGTAGCTCCCGCGGCGCTTACGGGTATCCCGCCCTATAATCCTTATTTTTTGGACGAATGGAAAAACGATGGGGAAGAAGAGGATAAGCTCAGAAGATAGTATCATACCAATATTTAATCAAATTTTAGACTTGGTCAAAGATTGGCATTAGCCACTGTCCGGATAAAAAAGCAAAGAAAATACCGCGTCACAAAAAACGGTGACGCGGTATTTTTGTCTATCTTTTATAAACTCAACTTATATATTTGTTAAATATTTACAAAATTTTTTTTTACGGTACTTTTATAATAAAAGACGCTAAATTTTTTTAAAAAGCTGCCGATATAAAATATAAGAACGGAAGTATTTTGCAATAATGGAGGAAATTATTATGAGTACTGTAAACGGTCTTTTAAATTCGGGTTCGGCCGGCGTAACGGGCAGCTCCGTAGCCAATAAAACGCTTAATAATATCAACGAAAAGCTCTCCGATATTGAAAAGGATACCACTCATTCCGAAGAGTATAAGGAGAAGCAGGTAAAGAAGCTCAACAGCCAGGTGCAAATTATCAACAGTTCCGCCGCCAATATCGCCAATGCCGGCAATCTTATCAACGGTATGCTGGGTAAAGCGGACGTAAGTGATTTCAGCGCCTTTTTTGGCAACAACTTAGGCGCGGTGAGAGCGCTTATGAATGCCAACACAATTGCTCAAAACGACGCCCGCACACTTGCGGCGGAAATACGTCTCGATAAAATCAGGGGAAATGACACTTCGGATAAGGAGGAAAGACTTGCGAACCTTACCGAAAGCAGCTCTATACTCAATAAATCCCTTAATTCCCGCATTGACGGGCTTCTTTCCGATGAAAAAACCGATAAAGATACCCGCAGCGTTATAGACCGTATTAAGGACGATCTTAAGGCAAATCAGCAGAAGCTGGACAAGGAATTCGGCAGAACCAAGGACGACAAGGAAGAGGACGGCGTTACCACCAAATCGGAGCTCAGCGAGGATTCCAAGACCGGAAAGAATACCGGGACGAAGCCAACCGTTATCGACAGCATAAAGTCGGGTCTTGCGGAGAATCAAAAAAAGCTTGATGAGGAGTTTTCCGCTAAGGCATAATTCCGTTTTTTGCGTTGTTTATGATCTTTTTATTCTCTTTGTTATACGCTATACAGTGAACGTCAAATTGACGCTGTTTTCAAAATATAATTATGTACAAACGAAAATTCGGAATGATTTGAAAACAGTATTTTGGCGTAGTTCTGTTTGTTTTTCATATTGAAAAGCAGCCGATTATTTTATCTCCATTTTTTTAAAAGCAGCAATTTGATCCCTTCGTTTTTTCGGAGGGATCGTTTTGTTTTAATAAGCTTTATTGCTATTAACGCCAATCTTTAATCAAGTTACAGATTTGATTAAAGATTGGCGTTAATATGTATGTTCAAATCAAACCGCCTTGTCGGCTTCCTCCGGAGTTATAGCGAGTTTTCTTTTTATTTTACCCCACAAAAACCTTACAAGCAGAGTTGTTGTAAATATAACTATTGTTAAAGCGATATGAACCGAGTACATGAGAATTAAATTTTCGGTAAACCCCCATTCGTCTATCCAAGAAGGGGTTATCATCGAATAACGCTGAATCCCAAAATAATGTAATCCCCACAGTATGCTTAAAATCAAATACAGCATGGTCAGCACCCTGCTGCGCCATTTTTTATGTTCTGTAAAATACCCTATAATCTTACCGCTGCATAATAAAGTTATATCACACAATGCAATAATTTTAATATTACGTATTAAATCGATATCAGTTATATCATATATATCGTATGCTATGCTGATACCTTTCCAGAACAAGTAAAATGCCGATAAAGCGGCTATAAAAGCAAAAAAAAGTGATTTGCATATTTTCTTTATAAGACTTTTTTGAATTACAATGTAGGTGTCTTTAATTTCTATTTGTTTCACAATCGGTTACCTCGTTAAAATTAAACTCAGGCATAAGTGAAAAGGATCCATCAGATACTCCATCGTTTGGACTTGATTGTCCAACAGTATTCATGTCTATGTATACCTCGTAAGTTCTAACATTGTGCGTGAGTCCGGTGTTTTTCAAAGTCAAAAAATAACGAACATATGCGTATTTGTGCGCCCATAACGCTTCGAATCCCAGGTTGCTGTCATATTCGGTTTTTTCGTCTTTATATTCTACATTTTTATTAAGAATATCTTTCCCGGTCTTAATTGTAGTAGTGTCAACGATAGCAGTTTTATCTAATGAATTCCACGTAAAACTTGCCTGTACCCAAATTGTTACAAGGTCTACGTATTTACCACTAAGAGATTTTTCGGTAAATGTTTTTGAATGTTTTACCGTTTCCGTACCGGATGTTGCCGCAGCAGCAGAATATGTTGTTATATAGTTTTCAGGCGAATCCGAATAAAATTTGTCGACAACAATAGTTCCATCGTCCAAAACGGTTTCGGTTTCACTTATCAAATACAATCCACTGTCAATATCCGATTCGGCTTCATAAGCGCTAATAGCTGATGATAGTACGCAAACGGATATTATCGAAGATAAAAATTTACTTAATTAGTATAACATATTTGTGTAAAATTGTCAATTATTTAGAACTTATTATTAAGATAAAATAAAATTTTTTTAATAAAAACAAAAAAGAATCTGCAAAAAATCTTTTTATGTTTGTAAGATTCGGATGAAAACAAAATTAATTCCTAACAGGGAAGACCCTGCAAGAGAGGATTTTCTTCTGTGGACAAGCCCTGTTTACATTCAAGCACATCTATCGAACGGCAGATCATTTTTATTTGACCTTATAGCTGTTTCCGAATGTACCCCCGTCCCTTATGTGCGGATACCGGGGTTCAATTCAGCGTGGAATAAAAATTAACCTCGGAATCGCAAAGCGATTCCGACAGATGGGTTAAGCTGCGCTTTAATGTTACAAAGTATTATTCCTCCAAACTAACTCTTGAAAAATTTATGCGATGGATTGTTGCCGAAAGGCGAGAAAGAAAGCCTTAGGTATACGCGTATATTTCAATAATTTTTGATGAAATATATCGACAGACGGACAAGCGGAAAAATTTCGGAGTTAATTGATATATCAAAAACAACAAATTTTTCTTTTTTCTTCTTTTTTTTACATATGATGTTCACAAAAAAAGGTTGCATTGAAACGTTAAATATGGTAAAATATAATCAGCTATGAACTATGATTGAAAGGAGCAATACCGTCATACTGATTTCGATTCGTGCTATCGTTGGAATACGGAAAACGAATCGAGGCTGCGACTTATACCAAGCTTTTTCTTTTTATTTTATTGAATGGCTTTTCCGGCATTATCGGTTGGCGGCGGTAACGCAATGAATGTCTTAAGCGCCGCGTTTCGTGAAACAAAATGCGTTAATATAAGAATTGATCTTACAAGAGATATTCCCCTGACCGTTTTAGGCAAATATCATAATTTAGGCAAAAAAGACAGGAGAATGAATCTCCGTGAAATAATATACGCCGAGGATTTTCCTCCCCTCGCCGACGTTTTCAGCGAGATAGTTTCGGGAAGACAGAAGGCTTTGAACGCCCACTGCCGCGTTAATATCGGCGACGAATATCATTGGGTGTATTTAAGCTGTTCCTTGCGCAAGGATACCTTTAACCGCACTCAGCATCTTACGGGTACCATGATGGACGTATCGGAGTATCTTGATACGGCGGAAACCGACTTCGTACTTGACGGCGCGGCAAAGAAAAACCGCGAGAGGATTGACGCCGCAATAAAAAGTCAGGAATCCACCCTTACCGATATTTTAGGCGAAGATTACCTTTTAAGGATACAGCAGGCTCTTACGGTAAACAACGGCGTTTTCTCCGCAATTTACGATGAAAACGGAGCCCCTCTGATTATCCCTCCTGACGAAAACGGACAGATAATTTCCCAGAAAAAATTCAAACATAAAATAAGCAGAGAGATACGCTGCAATCACAAGGTTATGGCAATCTGGACGATCGCCTGTGACGATACGACGGAGTTGGCCAAGACGGAGCCTTTGCTTGACGTTCTCACTGAGACGGTTTCCCAGATCGCCAACGCCATATTCGTGCTTTATAACGAGATGGAAAATTCCCAAACCGCCAATCAGCAGTTGGGCAGCAATATAGAGCAGCAGATACTTTTAAACAATGTTTATACTATTATATTGGAAAACAACAATGCCTTCGAGGCGCTGAAAATGGTTATCCGAATGGTAGGAGAGTATCTTAAGCTGGATCGAATCTCACTTTATGACTATGATTCCGAAACGGGTTATTCCGCTTTAAACACAGAATGGTCCGCCAAGGGAATAAAAATGGAGTATGTCTTTAAGGTGGAGGATTTTCCTCAGCTTATGGAAGAGCTGAATTACTGCGATACGTTTTTTTCGGGCGGGGGATTTACCGAGCTTAACAAGACCGGCGTCAAGTCCTTCGTGGTGTCTCAGCTTTCCGCAGACGGAAAGTTTACGGGTCTTATTTTTTACGAAACAATAACAAGGGAAAGAATATGGAGCAATGCGGACAAAAAGCTGCTGCGCAATATTTCCCAGATAGTTTCAACCATGCTGATACGATGCAATATGGACGCCGCCATAAGAGAACAGAACGAACGGCTTAAAAGGCTCGCTTTCACAGATCCCGTACTGGGAATACCAAACAGAACCTGTCTTGACAGGGATCTTTCCGCTCAGCTTACGCAAGGGGAACACGGCGCAGCCATATCCATGAAAGTAACCAACATAAATACCGTTAATGAAGCCTTCGGGCATATATACTCGGATAATCTGATCCAGAAAATAGCCCGGTATATATATGAAATAAATTTGGGCGATAAGCAGGTATACCGATTCAGCGGCAGCGTATTGATGATACTTATAAAAAACTGCGGCAGAGACGGCGCCAAGGATTTTCTGGACAACCTTCTCGAAAGGTTTACCCGTCCATGGACGGTGGCGGGGGAGGAACACTATCTTGAAATGAACGCGGGTATAGCCTTTTATCCCCTGGGCGATGACAGCTGCGGCGAGATATACCGCCGCTCTACCCTTGCTTTATACCGCGCTGCGGAGGAAGAACCGAATATGTACGCCTTTTATCTGGAGGGAAGCGAGAAAAAGGCTGGCAGCGTTTACAATGCGGAGCAAAGGCTCCGTCACGCCGTTATCAACGGAATGGAGGGGTTCGGTGTAAAATATCTTCCCGTGATAGATACCGAGGGTCACATAATTGCGCTTGAGGCGGGAGTGTGCTGGAAAGACGGGGAGCGGGGAGAGATTCCTGCGGGAAGGGTTATTTCCATTGCCGAAAGTATAGGTCTCGATGAGCTTATAGACACATGGGTTATAAACCGCTCCTGCGCCATGCTCAGAGAAATAATAGATTTCAGCGGGCAAAGCGAATTGGTGGTGAACATCAACCTTACTTCCCACGAGATTCAGCGTTCGGCGATACACAGAACCATTACCACCGCAATAGAAAGATACGGACTCAACGGCCGCAATTTGGCTGTGGAAATACCGGAAAAGTCTCAGCTTAAAATAGGCGGCGATATAGCCCCCATATTAAACAGTCTGGCAGAGATTGGCGTAAGGATTATAATAGACGATTTCGGAAGAGAGTATATGTCCATTTCCAGCCTTAAAATAGGCAATATAAGCAAGATAAAGATTAGAGCCGAGCAGTTTCTCTGCGCCGACGAGTTTGACAGCGCCGCCATTGCGAGCGTTCTCAATCTGGCGCATAAAAAAGGGATTTCCGTCTGTGTTAAGCACATAGACAGCAAGGAACAGCTTGAAGCCATATGCGGCTACGATGTGGATTTGCTTCAAGGGGAATTTCTCGTGGGGCATTACTGCGAGGAGGATACGAAAAAGCTTTTTGGAACGGTTGAACTTACTGCGGTAAGCTCGAAACTCAGAGCTTATACATAACACTAATCACTTTTAAAACTGTTGGATTGGTGTTTTGGGTGCAGCCCTTTTTAAATTATGGATTATATCCATAGTTTAAAAAGGGTTTGGTATAAAAAGCTCAAAAAAATTTTTTTCTTTATTTCCTGTCGGCTATTGAAAAAAATTGTCAGAGAGTATATAATATAATGAGGTTAACAAAAACGCGGAGTCAAAAAAACTCAATGAAGGTCGCAAATGATAAAAAAAGGTTTAAAAATCGCATTGGAATATATTAAGCGGCTGGATAAGGTGCTTATTTTGCTGTGCGTTTCCGCCAGCGTATTTGGCATAGTGCTGCTTTACAGTATGTATGTAAACGAATTTGCTTCGGTCAGCGCCGCTTATTACAAAACGCAGATCACCGCCTTGTGCCTCGGTGTGGCGGCAATGTTGGTGGTGGCGGCGATAGATTATAAATTTATTTCAAAGATATGGTTTATTTACGCTCCCGTGGCGCTGATACTTACCCTCTTGCTGTTCACGAGCCTCGGTCAAGGTGTGGACGGAGCGGACGACATAGGCTGGTTAAAGATAGGCAGCTTTACGATACAGCCGTCGGAGCTGCTTAAGGATGCTTTTATAATGACGTTTGCCACTCATCTGTACAAGGTGGGAAAGAATATGAACCGGCTGCCGCATTTTCTGCTGCTCTGTGTTCACGGAATGATACCGGTAGGACTTATTTCCTTTCAGGGTGACGACGGGACGGCTCTGGTTTTCTTGTTCATTTTTGTTGTAATGCTGATCGTGGCGGGATTAAGCTGGAAATATATTTTGCTTGGCTGCGCGGCAGTTCCTCCCGCGATCTATTTTATATGGAATTATGTTATGCAGCCGCACCATAAGGCGCGCGTACTAATACTTTTTGACCCTGTTATGCAGGAGCAGTATCCCGACAGATGGTATCAGCAGCATTGGGGAAGGATAGCTCTGGGCAGCGGAAAAATGACGGGTGTGGGGCTGTTCGGCGGAGATTATGTCTACACAGCGTATATTCACAACGATTTTATATATGCCTATATCGGAAACGCTCTGGGTTTCGTGGGGTGTTTGGGTACGATAGCCGTGCTGCTTATGATCTGCATGAAGGTTTATATGAACAGCGTTCAAGCCAAGGATCTTTTGGGAAAATATATCTGCATCGGCGTTTTCGCCATGATAATGATACACTCGGTTTTAAATATAGGAATGGTATTGGCGGTACTGCCGGTTATAGGAATACCTTTGCCGTTCATAAGCGCCGGAGGTACCTCTACGGTGTCGCTTTATGTGGCGGTGGGGCTTGTACTGAGCGTTTACGGTCACAGGGGCAGAAAGTACCATATGTTTTATACCGAAAAAGAGTAGAAAAAGCATTTTGTTGTCATTATGTTTAAATAAAAACCGTTTTTACCTCGAGTAAAAAAGAAAGGAAAAGAGGATATGTCAAAAACCGTACCGGTCAGCGAGCTGTATGGCTCAGGTGAGCTTGAAAGGCAGAAGGCGCGTTACAGAAAAGCCATTGAAGATTACAAAAGTTATTTCGGGGGTATAGGCGACGGCTTTCGCTTATTTTCCGCTCCGGGAAGGACAGAGGTAGGAGGCAATCATACCGATCATAATCACGGAAAGGTTCTGGCAGCCGGTGTAAACATGGACGTTATCGCCGTTGTGGAGCCTATTGAGGTACCTAAGATAGCGCTTAAGAGCGAAGGTTATGAGGAAAGCATTATCGAAATAAACGACCTTGAGGTTAAGGAAAGCGAGAAAAATACCGCAGATGCGCTGATAAGGGGCGTTGTGGCCGGATTTAAGAAAAGCGGATATCAGGTAGGCGGATTTAAGGCTTACACCACCACAAATGTGCTTAAGGGAAGCGGTTTAAGCTCCTCGGCGGCGTTTGAGGTATTGGTTGGTAATATTCTCAGCGCACTTTACAACAACGGCGGCATCGGAGCTATCAAAATAGCGCAGATAGCTCAGTACGCCGAAAACGAGTATTTCGGAAAGCCCAGCGGATTGATGGATCAGATGGCTTCCTCGGTTGGCGGTTTTGTGGCGATAGATTTCAAGGATGTTGACAGCCCCATAATCGACAAAATAGAGACGGATTTCAACAATTTCGGACACGCGCTTTGCATTGTCGACACTAAGGGGGATCACGCCGATCTTACTCCCGACTACGCGGCTATTCCCGCAGAGATGAGGGCGGTGGCGGAGCATTTTTCGGTTGAATATCTTCGTCAGATCTGCCGCGAGGACGTAATGCTTAATATAGACATACTTCGCGGGGAGTTCGGGGATCGGGCGGTGCTTCGTTCACTTCATTTCTTTGACGAGAACGACAGGGTGGACAGACTAGTTCACGCTCTCAAGACCGAGGATTTTGATGCGTTTCTGGATTCCATCAGGGAGAGCGGCAACAGCTCCTATAAGTATTTGCAGAATGTTTTTTCTTCCAACGATATAAAAAATCAGGGATTGGGAATAGGACTTAACGTTGCGGAGAGCGTACTTAAGAGAAAGGGCGCCTGCCGTGTTCACGGGGGCGGCTTTGCGGGAACGATTCAGGCGTTTGTTCCCACAGAAATGCTTAAGGAATTCAAGATGTGCCTTGAAAAGGTATTTGGCGCGGGAAGCTGTCATATTCTCGGAATAAGGAAGATCGGCGGTACCGAAGTTGACAGGGACAGTATCCGTGAGGAAAACACGGAGGAATAAATCGGGAGGTTTCGAAAAGGCTGTGATTTTATTTACAGTCTTTTTTCAAGTGCAGATTATAACCGGCCCAAATAAATACTCCAAAAGAATTGCCGCAAGAAGAAATTTTCTTCTTGCGGCAAACCGACGGTTTATTTTAAAGTATTTATAATGATCTTCGATCAAGGTACAGACAAATAATGCGTATAATATAAAATCGTATCGGGCTGAACAGCACAAAATTGTGTTAATCCGTTTTATACGGTTCCAATTCTTTAATTACCGTAATATCCGCCAGCGCGTCAACCTTTATTCCGTTTTCGGTGTATTCTTCGGAAAACACCTTTCCGTTTTCCCGTATTTTAGCGGTAAGCCCTCCCTTGTCGTAGGGCAGAAGCAGGCTTATCCGCTTTGAGCTTTCGGGAAGATTTTCGGCGACCGCTCTGAGAAGCCGATCAAATCCTTCTCCGGTTTTGGCGCAGATTTTAACTGTATCACTGCTTTCGGGAATGTTGTTTTTGAGAAGATCGCATTTGTTCAGCACGTTTATAATAGGTATTTCGCCGCAGCCCAGCTCCGTCAGCAGCATACTTGTGGTTTCCGCCTTTTCCGCCGCCTCGCCGTCGCTTATGTCCAAAACGTGAAGTATAATGTCGGCGCTTGCCGCTTCCTCAAGAGTAGATTTGAACGCCTCCACAAGATTGTGGGGCAGTCTTCGAATCAGTCCTACCGTGTCTATTACCAGTACGGTTCGTCCGTCGGGAAGCTCTATCCCGCGGGAGGTCAGGTCGAGAGTGGCGAAAAGCTTATCCTCCGCCAATACGTTTGCTCCCGTGAGATTGTTCAGAAGCGTGGACTTTCCCGCGTTGGTGTAGCCCACTATCGCGGCGGTCAGCACGTTGTCCTTTTTCCGGCGGGAGCGGGAAAAGCTCCTTCTTTTTTCAAGCTCCTTCAGGTTTTCCTCAAGCTTTGTTATTCTGCTTCTTATATGGCGGCGATCCGTTTCAAGCTTTGTTTCGCCGGGACCTCTCGTTCCTATTCCGCCGCCGAGCCTTGACATTGACGCGCCTATTCCCGCGAGGCGAGGGAGCCGGTACTTAAGCTGAGCCAGCTCAACCTGTAATTTACCTTCGTTTGTGACAGCGCGGCCCGCGAAAATGTCTAAAATAAGCATGGTGCGGTCTATTACCCTTACGTTTACTATATCCTCGATGTTTCTTATCCTGCTGGCCGTCAGTTCACAGTCGAATATCACAAGGTCGGCTTCAAGCTTATTCGCCAGATCGCGCAGCTCTTCTATCTTCCCTTCGCCGATAACGGTGGCTGGTTCGGGAGCGGAGCGCTTTTGTATAACCTGCGCCACAACTTCGGCTCCGGCGGTTTTGGCCAGCTCCTCCAGCTCTTTCATAGAGGATTCGCAGTCGTATTCGCCGCAGTCGGCGGCGGCAAGAACGGCTTTTGTTACAATTTTTTCTTTAATGATGTTATCAGTCATATATACCTCCAAAGGAATGTGGTTGTTTTATTTTTGATGGCGGCGTATCCGAAAAAAGCAAATTTATTTTCCGATACGTTTTCCGGTACGGTTAAAATTATTTATTGATCATTTCAATCTCCTCCTTTGGATAAAAATTTGTTTAGTCTTTTGTTCTTGATTTAATAATTCCCATTTCACTCAGTCCTTTCGGGGAAAATCCCTTTAATATGATTTTTCGCCTGTATAAAGGCAAAAGGAGATGCTTGCAATGCAATTTGAAAAATTTGACGTAATTATAGTGGGTTCGGGGGTGTCGGGTCTTTACTGTGCCCTTAACCTTAACCGCGCGCTGAAAATCCTTATGATTTCCAAAAAGGAGATAACGCTGTGCAACTCGGCTCTGGCTCAAGGCGGGGTCGCCGCGGTAATGAACCCCAAGGACGACGATTATTCCCTGCATATTAAGGATACCCTTGTTGCGGGCGGATACAAGAACGATATGAACAATCTTAAAATTCTTGTGGAGCAGGGACCCACCGACGTTAAAAACCTGATAAAATACGGCGTTGATTTTGACCGCAACGAGGACGGCTCGGTAAACCTCACTCTTGAGGGCGGTCACTCTCGTCACCGCATTGCTCATCATAAGGACAGCACGGGCTTTGAGATAGTGACTGCGCTTATCGATCAGGTTATAAAGCTTAAAAATCTCACCATAATGGAAAATTCTCACCTTCTGGGTCTTGAAAAAGACGGTGAGGATTTTTATCTCGATATCTTCAAATCGGGCAAGCACCATTATTATACCACAAAAGCGGTGGTTTTGGCAACAGGCGGTATAGGAAGAGTTTACGATTTTACAACAAATTCCGCCATTGCCACGGGGGACGGGATACAGTTCGCCTATAATCTCGGCGCTAAAATAAAGCATTTAAGCTATGTCCAGTTTCACCCCACCGCCTTCGCCGACAGGAAAAACCGCGAATGCTTCCTTGTGTCCGAGGCTGTGAGGGGGGAAGGCGCCTATCTGCTCAACGCCAACAAGGAAAGGTTTATGCACAAGTATGAGCCGGAGCGTAAGGAGCTGGCTCCCCGCGACGTGGTATCAAAGTGTATGATGAAGGAGCAGAAGGCGGTAGGGAGCGACGAATTCTGGCTGGATATTTCCTACAAGGATCCCGAATTTGTAAGAAACCGCTTCCCGATGATATACAAGAGAGTGCTTGAAAAGGGCTATGATATGACTAAGGAGCCTATACCCATATATCCTTGTCAGCACTATCTTATGGGCGGAATAGACGTTGACGGAAACGGCGCCACCTCGGTAAAGGGCTTGTACGCGGCGGGAGAATGCGCTCATACGGGCGTTCACGGAGTCAACCGTCTTGCTTCAAATTCTCTTTTGGAGGCGCTTGTGTTCAGCCGTCTGATAGCGGAGCAAATAAATCTTACCACCCCCGCCGCTAAGGATTATTCTCCTCATGAAGGCACCTTCCGCTCGCCCGACGGAGAGGATCTGCCTTCGGGATTGCGCACCGAGGTAAGGCATATTATGCAGAAAGCTTACTTTGTGGTTCCCGACTATGAGGAGGCGGAGAAGGGGCTTAAACGGGTTGAGGAGATAAAGGAAATGCTGGATAAGGGTAATTACGCTTTGACTCCGGATTATGTTGAGGCAAAATCTGTGGCCACGGTGGCTTATATTATTCTGGGAGAGGTTGCGAAAAGAAGCAAAGAAAACAATTGAGAGGAGAAGAAAGGATTACAAAAATGAAATTACAACAGTTCTACATCGACGACATAATAAAAACCGCGCTGAACGAGGACATAAACTATATCGACAGCACCACCGACCTGCTTATACCCGAAAACGACGTTTCGGAAGCCTATTTTATTGCGAAGGACAGCGGAGTATTGGCCGGAGTAGAGGTGGCGGCGCGCGTATTTAAGCTTCTTGACGAAAATATCGAGATTAAATTTTTGTTCAGGGACGCCGATACGGTGAAAAAAGGCGATATTATAGCGGAGTTTAAGGGAAATACCGCCGCGATGCTTAAGGCGGAGCGCACTTCCCTTAATCTTATCCAGCACATGAGCGGAATTGCCACTTATACGAGAAAATGCGCCGAACTTGTAAAGGGTACAAACGCTTCCGTTGCCGACACCAGAAAAACCCTTCCGGGACTGCGTCCGCTTCAGAAATATTCGGTAGCGGCAGGCGGGGGAAAAAATCACCGTTATAATCTCACAGACGCCGCCATGCTTAAAGACAACCATATTGACGCTTACGGGGGGATTACCGCGGCGGTAAATGCTTTGCGGGAAAAGGCGGGGCATATGCTGAAAATAGAGGTTGAGGCGCGCACGCTTGAAGATGTTAAAGAAGCACTGGACTGTAATACCGACGTTATTATGCTGGACAATATGAGCTGCGAGGAAATGAAAGAGGCGGTTAAGCTCACGGACGGACGCGCAAAGCTTGAAGCCAGCGGGAACGTTACCCTTGACAACATAAGGGAGATAGCCGAAACGGGGGTCGACATCATCAGCCTCGGAGCGCTGACTCACAGTGTAAAGGCCTTTGACATTTCCATGAAATGGAGAAAAAAGTGATGTCCGGGCAGCCTGTTGTTTATGAAACGCTTAAAAAAATGGGGATAAGCTATCGCAAGGAGGAGCATATTGCCGTTTTTTCGGCAGAGGACAAGGAAAAAAGCGGTCTGCGTATATGGGACGGGTATAAGGTGAGCAAAAACCTGTTTCTGCGCAATGCCAAGGGGGACAAGCATTATCTTGTGGTGACCACTGTGGACAAGAAAACGGATTTGAGGCGGTTGGCAGAAAAAATCGGTTCCACAAGACTTTCCTTCGGTTCGGAGCAGCGTCTCGAAAAATATCTTAAGGTAAAACCCGGTTCCGTTTCCGCCTTTTGCGTGCTCAACGACGAGGAAAGGGCAGTTACGGTGGTGTTCGACGAGGCGTTAATGGGAGAAAAGTACTTCGCGCTTCACCCTAATGAAAATACCGCAACGATATTTATTGATTTTGAAGATGTGGAAAGATTGGTAAAGGAACACGGGAACGAAATTGTTTACGCAGAGTTATAAATTGTGCGTTTTTGACGAAAGATGTAAACAAAAAGATTACTTTTAGTATAAATCGGAGTGAAATTTTGAGCAAAACATGTATTTATCTTGACAACGCCGCAACAACTCGGATAAGCGACAGAGTTTACAATGCCATGCTGCCCTATCTGAGGGAAAGCTACGGCAATCCGGGCGCGATTTATTCCCTTGGCAGAGAAGCCGCCCGTGCTTTAAAAAACTCCCGCTTGATGTGCGCAAAAGCTCTGTCCTGTGAACAAGGGGAGATATATTTCACCTCCGGCGGCAGTGAAAGCGACAATTGGGCGATCATATCCGCCGCGGAAAGTATGAGGGAGCAGGGGAAAAACAGGATAGTGACTTCCCCTTTTGAGCATAAGGCAGTGCTTAATACCGTCAATGCTCTTGAAAAACGGGGCTTTGAAACCGTTTATCTTCCCGTATACGAAAACGGGGTGGTAAAGGCGGAGGACGCCGAACGGGTTATTGACGAAAAAACCGCTTTGGTTACGGTAATGTACGTGAACAACGAGATAGGCACCATTCAGCCCGCTGCGGAAATAGGAGCGATTTGCAAGAAAAAAGGCGTTTTATTTCATACCGACGCGGTGCAGGCGGCGCCCCATATGATCATAGATGTGCAAAATGATAACGTTGATTATCTTTCGATATCGGGTCATAAGCTTCATGGGCCTAAGGGTGTGGGGCTATTGTACTGTCGGAAAGGCGTTCCGTTAAGGCCGTTCGTGAACGGGGGCGCGCAGGAACACGGATTAAGAGCCGGAACGGAGAATCTCGCTTCGATAGTCGGTTTGTCGGAGGCAATGGCCGAAACGGCGGAAAACGCAGAGAGTGAACGCAATGCAATGCTACTGTTAACAAAAAAACTAACAAGCGCTTTAGATAAAATAAAAGGGGCGCATTTCAACGGTGACAGGACAAAAAGAATCCCCTCAATACTGAATTACAGCTTTGAGGGGGTAGAAAGCGAAAGTCTCGTTTTACAGCTTGATCTTAAGGGTATAGCCTGCGCCGGAGGTTCCGCCTGCACTTCGGGGAGCGTTCACCCGTCTCATGTTCTTATGAGTCTGGGAATGTCCGAGTCTTTGGCGAGGGGAGGATTGAGAATAAGTCTTGGCAGGTATAATACCGAAGATGAAATCAACATTTTTATCGGAGAATTGACAAATATTCTGGAAAAGCTTCGGAAATTGACGGGATTTTAAAGATCGAACCATTCTCTTATGCAGGCTTCAAGCTCCGTCGCCATTTCAAACTGTTCGGTTATGCGGGGGTGACCGGGAGTTGCTTTTCCGCAGCGGGTAAAGGTAAAGTGTTTTGTAATGCCGTCTGAAAGCTCGGTCTCGATTTCGTCAAGGAGCTTATCCCATTTGGGGTCGTGTATCAGTAGGGTAAGTATCATCAGTATTTTTACGGGTTTATTGTAGCGGCGCCTCAGGTCGGCGATTATTTCCTTGTATTTTTTCTTCCAGCGCTTTGTAAATTCGGGATTGTCTATAACCGAGGGATCGGGGTTGTGGTCGTTCTGTCCTACCGCCATGATTATAAGATCGGGGGTGAATCGGGAGAAATCCCAGTCGGTAAATCCTTCTTCGGAGTAGCTTACATAGCTTGCTTTATCATAGGTGGATTCGATTCCTATTATGTTGTCAATTTCGGGACCACCGAAAAAGCCGGTTTTGTCCATAAGCGCTATTCCGCCCTGGGCGTTGTCGAACACTCTTGCGTTGAGCTTTCTGCCCAATATGTAAGGGTAAGCGAAATAGCTGTTGTCGTAATAGCCCACATACTTGAATTCGTCGTAGTCACTGCAGCCCTCATAGTACAATGCTTCGCAGATTTCTCCCGCCGATACGCTGTCGCCAAACACTTCTATGTTTAACACATAATTTTTTTGCGGCTTGCTCACTTTGGCGTTTTCTTCGGTCTCTATGCCGCAGAAGCGTATATAGTGGGCAGCCGCTTGTCTTTTAAAAACGGTAAGGGTATGTACGTCGAGATTATCTCTTACGGGAACCTCGATGTAAATTTCCTTATCGTTTTCTTTCAGTTCAAATTTATATTGTATTCCGTCCAAGACAACGCCAACGGAGCAATATTGAAACATGGCCTCGTTCATAACGTAAATGCCCAGCTTGTTTCCCGTGAATTCCGTTTCCACGGAGCAGCCGGGATAGGTCAAAAGGGGCTTTTGGGGTTGAGACAAGTCGATTCTGCCATTGTATAGGAATTGTTCGCCGTTGGGTAATGTTTTCATTTTTCGTTTTTCCTTTCTTATGGAGTTATTACAAATTATAGTAACATATTTTTTTGGTAAAATCAAGGGAAAGTCAAATTTTTTTACCGCTTTTTATGAATAATTGAATAATGTTGACAAGGAACTAAAAAGAATATATACTATAATAAAGGAGTAATGTTATGGAGTATTTATCACCAAAGCTTGACATTGTATTTAATACTAATATCGGTTTAAAAAGTGGATAAAATGGCTTTTTAAACCGATATTGGTGTTTAGGGTGTAACTCTGTTTTGACTGTAGACTTTGTTATATTTTGTCTACAGTCAAAACAGAGATTAGTATAAGGCAATACCGCACAAAGATTGTCGTTCAGACGAGCAAAAGGTCGTTAAAAGGTAAGGGAAGAGGCACTGTTTAATGAAAGAAGCGCTTTGCTGGGAGCGAGAGAGTAGGGAATAGAAAAAGGCAGAGCGGAAGGTGTAGCGGAAACAATCGAAAGCATTGTTAAAAGCCTTCGTGAGATGGGAATGAGCGAGGAAATGATTCGTGAAGTCGTCAGTAAATCGGGCGAAAGAAAATCGGAACAGAAACAGTAATATAATTATAGTATAAAAAAGAATTAAAATTTTTTTATGACTGTGAAACTTTTCGGGGTTGTTTGGAGACTACCTAATTGCAGGAAGGAAATAAAGCCTTTGGTTGTGAGTCCCGGCGGGGGCTTATGAGAAAATAGGAGAAGATCGGGCAATAAAAATTTGCGATTTCTGAAACTTTTTCATAAAACCGCTTGACTTCATAATTGCAAGGCGAAAACAAAAAAAAGCCTTTGGAAAATTTAGCAATAATCTATGTAAATCGAATTTAAATATGGTATAAATTGCCAATTGAAATTTACATAATTGTATGGTAAACTTAACCATGTAATTAAAGGATAAGCTAAATTATCCTGCGGCTGTGTCGGGTCGCTTGTCCAAAACCCCTCCGACGTTAGCCTGCAAAAAGCTATACTTACAGACAAATTTACTTAAGTCTGTTTTATAGGAAAACAAACATAATAAAAAAATGGAGGACTTATTATGAGCATGAAAAAAATTATTGCCAGCGCAGCAGCTGCCGCTTTGACAGTTAGCTCGCTTGCAGTAGTAGGTGTTTCTGCCGCTCCTACCACAAAGACTTTTAACTTTGTTGGCAAGACCGGCGACATGACCATCAGCTATTCCAATACTGTTGGTTTCAGAGGCGGCTATGACCGTGAAGATATTTTCCAGTTGACTGATCCCGCAGCAGTGTATGAGTTTGATTACACTCTTGGCTTCTCCGTAAAGGATGGCTACAAGAAAGATAATGAAGCTGACGTTGCTAACCTTGTTAAGGCTGTTACAACCGGCAGCGGTACAGTAATCACCGTAACAGGTACCAACGGAGCAGGCAGAACAGTTTCTTCCAAGGCTACCGCAAAAATCGTTAAGGATAAGGATGATAAACCCGTAAAGGAAACCTTCACTGTAAGATGGGAAGGCGATACTGATGGCGTTACCCTTCAGAAGCATGAGCTTGATCTTACCAACATGGTAACCATCACTTCCATTTCCGTTTCCAACGAGTTTAAGGTAAATACCGGCAACTATGCGGTTCCCGAAGGCGTAGCCAATATCAAGGTTGGCAACAACCTCGTTTTGGAAGACAGAAAGCTTGACCTTAGCGACAACGGAAGCTACAAGAGCACTTCTAAGGACGGCGATGGCGCTGTTATCAGCACAGGCACCATCTATACATTTGAAGGAATAGCAGGTCAAAAGTCTCCTGTTCTTGATAACAACGGTGTTTGGGATGCTGGTATTGAAGGTATTTCTCTTGGTCACAACCTCCTTCGTTGGACAAACGACAACATCGTTCAGAACAAGGGCGCTAAGCTGAGAATCAACTTTATGACTCCTTCTCAGTTGAAGGATGCCATTACTTCCGGTAACATCACAACATATCCTACTCTCGATCAGGACTGGGCTAAGTGGGACGGTAATACCGTATTGATTCCCGAATCTTCTTCCAGCTCTTCCACTATGGATATCATGATCGGTGTAAACCTTCAGAACACTACTAAGCTTCAGCAGGCTACCAACATCAACAACTACGTTGCTGAGTTTGACTGGGATACACTCGTACACAACTCCGCTTCTACCGTTTCCGGTAACGTAGACAGCATTGCTATCCGTGTTAACGAGAAATCCAATAACGTTAACGATAACATTGCTGATAAGGATGGCAAGCTCGCTATCAGAAGCATCGAAATCGTAATTCCTGAGCAGACTGCTACTGCTCCCGTTGACGAAGTAATCGAAGTTGAAGATCCCGTTTCCGGCGTTAAGGCTTCCGGTACCGCTGCTACTATCCGTGGCAACGGCGGCGCAATCCTTCAGGCTATCGGCAAGCTCACTTCCAGCAACCTTACTTATGAAGTAAAGCTCCTCGACAAGGACAGCAACGCTGTTCAGCCTGCTGGCGAAGTTACTTTGACTCTGCCTATTCCTAAGGACAATCAGGGCAAGACCATTAAGGGCGGCACCGTTGCTCACGGTCTTTCCAACGGCACTGTTGAGAATCTTCCTATCGTTAACATCGACACTTACAAGACCGATGGTTTTGTAAAGGTTGTTACCAAGTCTTTCAGCCCCTTCACCATCACTTTCGCTACCTTCGGTATGGATTTTGAAGATGAAGAGACCACTACTGAGACTGAAGCTACAACTACCGAGCCTGTAACTGAGGAAGCTACCACTACTGAGGCTCCTGCTCAGACTGGTTCCACTAACAACGGTGGTGAAGACAAGAACGTAGGCACTGGCGTAGTTCTCGCAGTTGTTCCTGCTGCTATCGCTGCTGCTGCAGTTGTAATCTCCAAGAAGAGAAAGTAATTGAATCTTCGTTGAAGAAAAGATAACGGAATATTTAAACCCCTTACGGAAACGTGAGGGGTTTTCCGTTTTTTAAAGCATATTGTAAACTTTTTCTCAATGGGTAATGAATTTTTTACTTGAAAAAAATGAAAATCTATGATATACTTATACTAATTCTCAATCATCCTGTAGACAAAATTTCACAAGGTTTACAAGATGATTGAGAATTACACCCTAAGCACTAATTCCCGATCGACAACAAAATTTGTCTATACTTTAATCGGGAATTAGTATTAATATTAATCTTTGGTCAGGCTATAGAAAAAATTATTGACCAAAGATTAGTATTAATAAAATAATAGGAAACGAGGAAACAAAAAAATATGAAAGAGAACATTACCGAAAAAATTGAAACCGGAAAGACCTTTTTAGGTATTGAATTCGGCTCCACACGTATAAAAGCAATTCTTATCGACGATACCTTTGCGCCCATTGCAAGCGGTGGATATACATGGGAAAACAAGCTTGAAAACGGATATTGGACTTATTCTTTGGAAGATATTCACAATGGGCTGAAAAGTTGCTACTCCGATTTAAAAAGTGACATTAAGAAAAAATACGGAGTAACCGTTACCACATTCGGAGCGATGGGAATATCCGGAATGATGCACGGATACATGCCTTTCAATGAAAACGGAGAATTACTTGTCCCCTTCCGTACATGGAGAAACACTACCACAGAACAGGCCGCAAACGAGCTGAGCGAGCTTTTTTCATTCAACATACCACAGCGCTGGAGTATTGCCCACTTGTATCAGGCTATATTGAACAACGAGGAGCATATCAATGATATTTCCTACATAACTACTTTAGCGGTGTATGTGCATTATCTTCTTACGGGTGAAAAGGCTGCCGGTGTAGGTGAAGCTTCGGGAATGTTTCCTACGGAGGGCATTGGCTACAATAATTCCATGATAGAAAAATTCCGCGCTCTTATTGCGGGAAAAGGGTACAAGTGGGATATAGAAGGAATACTGCCCATTGTAAAAAAAGCGGGGGAGCAGTGCGGGGTACTGACCGAAGAGGGAGCGAAATTTTTGGATGCCGACGGTGATCTTAAGGCGGGAGTGCCTTTTTGTCCCGCCGAAGGGGACGCCGGAACCGGAATGGTGGCAACGGACAGTGTGCTGCCCGAAACAGGAAATATTTCCGGCGGAACCTCTGTTTTTTCGATGTTAGTGCTTGACAAGCCGCTTAAGGGAGTATACAAGGAAATCGACGTGGTATCTACGCCGGACGGCTCAGATGTTGCTATGATACATTGCAACAACTGTTGCTCCGAGCTTGACGCATGGGTGAAGCTGTTTGGGGAATTCGCTTCTCTCACGGGAAATGAAATCGACAAGTCCGAGCTTTATTCGCTTTTATACAAAAACGCCATGAAGGGAGACGTAAGCGGCGGAGGAATTACGGCTTACAACTTTCTTTCCGGAGAGCCTGTGGCGGGTGTTGAAAAAGGAAAGCCCATGTATTTCAGAAGTCCCGACGGCGAATTTAATCTTGCCAATTTTTTCAGAGTGGAATTAATGACAGCGTTGTCGGCATTGAAAATGGGAAACGACATACTTTTTGAAAAAGAAAAGGTGAAAGCTAAGAGATTTGCCGCGCACGGAGGATTGTTCAAGGTGGAAGGCGCGGCAGATGCGCTGACTGCCAACGCCATGAATGTGCCCATCACCGTTATGACTACGGCAGGAGAAGGCGGCGCATGGGGAATGGCGCTGCTGGCAGGTTTTATGAAGGTGGGAAATGGGAAAGAATTATCGGTATTTCTTGAAGAAAAGGTGTTTAAAGGAGCGGAAAAGAGAGTTGTGGAGCCGGCCGAAAAGGGCGTTGAAGGGTTTAAGGAGTATATGAAGAGGTTTATTGGCGGATTAGAAGCGGAAAAAGCGGCGGGAATGGTGTAAAGAAAGTCGTGAAAAAGCGTTTATAAATGTCGGTATGTTGATGTAAGAAAGCTTGTATCGACGGAGACGGCGGCGCAGTTATCGGTGTAGGAGCACTTTTGCCTGATGGAGCAGTTTGCGGAGTTTGATACGCAAGACAGAAACAAAACATTTACAGGCACGCAGTCATTTGCAATAATTTATGGAACAATAAACCTTATTAGGCGATTATACTTTAATAGGAGCAGTTATATAAAATAATCAACTTAAAAGATAAACAAGCATACGATAATAGCAATCATCGGAACAACATTTTAATTGAGTGAAAGGCATATTGACAACAAAACACCCAGAGGGGGGGAAGGAAGGGATTCTTAAGGCGAAACCTAAGGGGGGAGAGTGGTGGACAGGCTCCGCCGGATAAGTAGCTTTACGATAAAACCGTAAACTTTCTAAATAAAACCGGATGCGGAGCCTGTTCACCTTCGCCCCCCTTTGGTGTCGCCTTAAGCCCCCCGCGGGAGCGGTCCTGCACCGCCGATGCAAAAATAAAACATTGAAAAAGGAAATAAACTTTAGATAAAATCCCTTGTGGCACGCAAAACTCCACAATAAAATCAAAGAAAGGAACCAAAACCAATGTTAGAAACCTTAAAACAACGTGTATACGAAGCCAACCTCCTTCTTCCCAAACACAATTTAGCCATCTTCACATGGGGAAACGCCTCCGAAATCGACCGCGAAAGCGGTATCTTCGCAATAAAACCATCAGGCGTTGATTACGATAAAATGACCCCTGACGATATGGTGCTTATGAATCTTAAGGGGGAAATAGTGGAGGGAAAATACAAGCCCTCCAGCGATACCCCCACCCACCTTGAATTATACAAAGCCTTTCAAAATATCGGCGGAGTAGTTCATACCCATAGCCGCTGGGCAACCTCATTCGCACAGGCGGGAATGGGCATTCCCCCGTTGGGTACCACCCACGCCGATTACTTCTACGGCGAAATCCCATGTACACGGGCAATGAATGGCGCTGAGATCAATGGCGAATATGAAAAAGAAACGGGAACGGTGATAATAGAAGCCTTTAAGAATATCGACCCCATGTCGATCCCTGCGGTTCTGGTAAAAAGCCATGGCCCGTTTACTTGGGGAACAAGCGCCGACGACGCCGTGCATAACGCAGTTGTTCTTGAAGAAGCGGCATTTATGGCATATCACGCGCTTACGCTTAATAAAGGATTGCCGTCTATGGATGAAACGCTCCTGGATAAACACTATCTCAGAAAACACGGTGCCAACGCTTATTACGGACAGAAGTGAAGACAAAAGCGAAAAAAGGACTTGTGTTGGCTTATATCCTTGCGGGGGTACTGTTTCTCTCAGGCGCTTTAGGCACCCTTTTGCTGCTAATGCCCCATAAAATGAACATTGTTCAAGTTCTGAGAGATGATCAGATCCTATATACCGTTTACATAAACGCGGAGGACGAGCGCTTTATAAGAATTGATTACGGCGACAGTTATAATCTTCTTGAAATAAAGGACGGAAAAATAAGAGTGTCTGAAGCGGGCTGTCCGGATAATACCTGCGTGAAAATGAGTTGGCTGTCCTCTTCCGCTCCTATCGTCTGTCTCCCCAATCATCTGGTAATAAAGTTCGCTTCGGACTATGATGGAATCGACGCGGTGGTCGGATGAATCGTCTGCGTTGAATACGGGAACAATACGGAAATATTGGCATTGGCATAAAAGGAAAAAGCGGAATAATGAATAAAAAGATACGCCGAATGACCGAGTTGGCGCTCCTGACCGCCATAGCGCTGATCATTTTTGTTGTGGAGCTTCAAATTCCAAATCTTTCTCCCGTGGCGGGAGTCAAATTGGGTCTGGCCAACATAATAACGGTTTATGCCGTCTATCGCTGTAAATGGAGCGAAGCGGCGCTGATGCTTTTGGCGAGAGTGTTGCTGGGGTCGTTTTTTTCCTCCAATCCCTCGGCGCTTTTGTACAGCCTTTCAGGCGGCACGTTTTGCCTTTTGGGTATGCTCCCTCTGAAAAAGATTATACCCATAAACCGCTTGTGGTTGTGCAGCGTTTTCGGTGCGGTTCTGCACAATCTGGGGCAGCTTACGGCGGCTTCGCTTATAATGAAAACCGCCGCCGTGTGGTTCTATCTTCCGCCGCTGGTTTTGTCCGGCTGTATCGCGGGAGCATTGACGGGGCTTGCGGCTCAGCTTGTTATAAAAAGGACGGAAAAGATTAAATAATTTATTCTAAGGTGATATGCCGAAACTATTTTTTCAAAGAAAGTGAAGAAATAAAGCCGTGATAAAAAAGCCTAAGTGGGCAGGAGTTCTTTTTGTTTCGCTGCTGTCGATTTTGCTGTGCTCCTGCGGTTCCGAGTCGCCTGTTTATCAGACGGGATTTGTCGCTATGGATACATATATTGCCCTTACCGTTTACGGAAAAAGTGCCGAATCGGCGGCAAAGGCTGCAAAAGAGGAGGTAATGCGCATAGAGTCTCTTATGTCGGCTACCGATCCGGACAGCGAGGTGTCAAAAATCAATGAAATGGCGGGAGAAACCGTAACAATAAGCGACGATACCGAAAAGGTGATACGCGCTGCTCTTGAAACGGGGAAGGAAAGCGGCGGCGCTCTCGATATCACGTTAAGACCCGTTATTACCGAGTGGGGCTTTACCACGGGCAATTATAAAATTCCCGACGAGGAGACGTTGGATAATTTGCTGGAAAAAGTGGATTACCGATCCGTTAAGGTGGGAGATAATACGGTTTTTTTGCCTTTTGGAGAGCAAATTGACTTGGGCGCGGCGGCAAAGGGATACGCCGGAGACAGGGCGGTCGCCGTCTTGAAGGAAAACGGCGTGGAGTCGGCAATAATAAGCTTGGGCGGAAACGTGCAGGCTCTGGGCGCAAAAATCGGCGGGACAAGCTGGAATATCGCGGTAAATAACCCCTTTGACGAAGGCAATATGTGCTTGCTTAAGCTTGAAAACGCGTCGGTGGTGACTTCGGGAAATTACGAAAGATATTTTGAAGGCGAGGACGGGAAACGCTATCACCACATTATCGACCCCGCCGATGGCTATCCGGCGGATAACGGAATAGTTTCGGCCACAATAACGGGAGAAAGCGGGCTGAAATGCGACGCTCTTTCAACTGCGGTTTTTGTAATGGGGGCGGAAAAGGCGGAAAAGCTCTGGAGGGAAAAAGGCGGGTTTGAAATGCTGTTGGTGACGGAAGATAAAAGAATTATTTTAACCGAGGGACTTACGGACGTTTTCACAAATCTTTCGGATATGGAAGTGTCGGAGATAAAGCGGTAATGTAGATTTTGGCTAAAAATTCAAGTTATACCCATATTTAATCAAGTTATAGACTTAACCAAAGATTAGAGGGTATTCACATAAAATCAGTATGAAGTTTTTCGGGCAAAAATGAAAAATATCAAGAAAAAAAGCAATGCCCGCCGAATAGCAGAAGGGCTATTCGGCGGGCATTGCGTTATACGTAAAAAATTAAGAAAGCTTTTTCTTAACCGTATTCTTGATAATCAGAGATATGACTATGCCCGCAATAAGAACAATGACAGGCGCAAGCCAGTCAAAAACATCTGTGCGGGTAATGGCGGTTATGTCAAATCCTTCTTCCGTCTGTACCATGGCAAAAATAAACACAAACGATATTACCAGCCCCATGACGGCGGGAAGCATTGCCGCAGCCCTTCCGGCCGAGCCATCCTTCATGGGTACAGGCTTTATTTGCTGCTCCGAAAGAGTAAATATTTTTCCGGCAAAGTACGCACCCGCAACGGTTATGACGGTTTCGGGTATCATATACGCCGCATTGTACACCATGGAATACAGAAGTCCGTCGCTGGTGGGAATGGATACTCCCGCCCATACGGTGCAGCCTACCGCGGTATGGCATATGTAGCGTACAAGGCAGGCAGTGAGCGCGCCTAAAGCTATGCCTGTACCCTTATCCTTCACTTTTCCTTTGAAAAGACCGCCAAGCCCCATTGCGGTAAAGGCGACAACGTAGTCAAGCATTATAATGGCGATCACCGCCCCGGCGCTTGTTCCGTAGGTAAGATTCTTAAGACCGGACAGCATTTGAAGCAGGCTTGCGGTAAATCCCACCAGCAGCCCCCACGCGGTGCCGTATCTGTAAGCTATGATGATAACGGGCAGCATACCGAATACCGTTACCGATCCGCCAAAGGGCATGTCTATTATCTTGAGCAAGCTCAGGATAAAGCCCAAGGCTAACATTATAGCCGATTCCGTCAGTCTAAGTGTTTTCTGGTTCATTTTTTTACGTCCTTTCAATTTGCAGGAAAAAATTAACCCCCGCGCTTTTTAGGGCGCAGGGGCGTGAGGTATCGTAAAATACAAATCTATTCTCCCTACGTCGGCATTATCCGAATCAGGTCAATAGGTCGAAACGTCAATCCGTTTCCTCTCAGCCGAAATATCAGCTCCCTGCTTATTTTGCCGGCCGCTTTTAGCCGACAAAAAAATTATATCACCGTGAGAGGAAGTTGTCAAGGTTTTAGAAAAATTTTTTCAAAATTTTAAAAAATTGTCACAAAAGCATTGACAAAGGTAAATTTTAGTGATATAATCAATATGATGATAATGATAGAGTATGGTAAGACTGGGTTTGCAACTCGGTCTTAACGTTTGTTTGAGGGATTTTTGAAATTTTACCGAAAACCCTCCGTACAGGCGGCTTTTTTGAACGGAGAAAATGAATGGCAAAAGAAAAAGGCGGCAAAAAGTCGCTTGCTCCCAAAATAGAGGAGGAGGCGCTGCGACTTGCGAAACCTCTTATAGAAAAAGCGGGCTGTAAGCTTTATGATGTCTGCTTTGAAAAAGAAGGCGCAATGTGGTACCTCAGAGTGCTCTTTGACAATGAGGATGGTATGGACAGCGATAAGTGCGAGGAACTGTCCCGGCCGATAAACGAGCTTTTTGACAGGCAGAAGTTTATCGAACAGGTGGATATTCTTGAAATAGGCACCCCCGGAGTGTACAAAAAATTGAGAAAACCCGAACATTTTAAGGAATCTTTAGGTCAGCGGGTAAGCGCCCACGTTAAATCCGACGGCGGGGAAAGTTATAAAACGGGGATCCTTGAGGAGTACGACGAGGAAAAAGCTTCGATTACGGTAGACGGAGAAAAGATAAAACTTTCCAAGTGCATAAAGGTAAATTACGAGCCGGAAGAGCTTGAAGAGTATGACGCGGACGAAACGGAATCCGTTGACATACGGTCCGATACGGCCGAAGAAAACGACGAATGACCGAAATACATCTGATATATATTTTAGCCGATAATTCACAGGAGGAATGCTGAAATGGCTGCCAACGAAAAAAATGTTAGCTTTTACGACGCTCTTAAAATGCTTGCGGATGAAAAGGGAATTGAGCCGGAGCTTCTGATAGAAAAGATTGAGACCGCGGTGGGAATTGCGGTAAAAAAGGAATATCCCCGCTGCGAAAATGTAAAATATACCGTAAACGAAAGAACGGGCGCCCTTGAAGTGGCTCTGTTAAAGGAGGTTGTCGAAGAGGTAGAGGACGACGCCAACCAGATTTCGGCGGAGGAAGCCAAAAAGTACAGCAAACGCTATAAACCGGGAGATACCTGTATAATCCCTCTTGATACGATGCATTTCGGAAGAATCGCTGCTCAGACTGCCAAGCAGGTTATGAAGCAGGGTATCAAGGACGTGGAACGCAGCAAGTTGGTTGAACAATGGGGCGAACTTCAGAATGAGGCGGTTTCCGTAAAGGTGCTTAAGGTTGAGCCAGCCACCGGTAACGCAACGGTGGAAATAAAAGGCAATGAGGTAATGCTGTTCAGAAGCGAGCAGCTTCCCGGAGACGAGCTTCACGAAAACGATATGATAAAGGTGTTTGTAAGCGGCGCGTCTCCCGCCGACCGACGTCCGATGCTCAAAATAAGCAGAACCAACCGCGATTTTATAAAAAGGCTTTTTGAACAGGAGGTTCCGGAAATTTTCGAGGGTATCGTAGAAATAAAGTCCATAAGCAGAGAGCCGGGACAGCGCAGTAAAATGGCGGTTATCAGCAGCGATCCCAATGTGGATCCTTTGGGCGCCTGCATAGGACCGCAGAGAAGCAGAATCTCCAAGATATGCGACGAGCTTTGCGGCGAAAAAATAGATATAGTAATATATAACGACGATCCCTGCGAGTTTATAAAGCAGGCTCTGAAGCCCGCCGACGTAATAAGCGTGGATATACCCGACGAGGAGGTAAAGTCCTGTACGGTAGTTGTTCCCGACAATCAGCTTTCCTTAGCCATTGGCAACAAGGGGCAAAACGCCAAGCTGGCGGCCAAGCTTACGGGATACAAAATCGACATAAAGCCCGAAAGCGGATTTTTTGAGGGTTAATATAATTTGAAATAAGGAAAGGGCAGCTTGTGGGAAAGGTTGAACCGCTGAGAAAATGTCTCGGCTGTGATGAAATGATAGGAAAAAAAGGCCTTCTGCGTATAGTTAGGAGTAAGGAAGGAGAAATATCTCTTGATCTTACGGGAAAGAAAAACGGCAGGGGGGCGTATATCTGTAAGTCGTCGGAATGCTTTAAAAAAGCGGTTAAGAAAAAATCGCTGGAGCGTTCGCTGAAGTGTAAAATAGGCGGCGAGGTGTATGGGCAGCTTGAGGCTGAAATAAAAGCGGCCGAGGGAGAAGAAGCGTGAAATTGTCTACTTTGGGGCTAATGAAAAAGACAGGTTGTCTTATTGTGGGTTTTGATGCGGTAAAACGAGAAATGGCCGACCCGAAAACAAGGGTTAAAGGGATAGCGCTTTCAAAGGATCTCTCCCCAAAAACAAAAAAAGAGGTGCTCTTTTTAAGGGGCAAACACCGTCCCGAATTGGATATTGTTATATTGGACGCCGATATGGAACAGATCGAGGGCATTATAGGAAAAAAAACAGGCATTGCGGCAATTACGGACGAGGGCTTTTGGAAAGCGCTTTCCCAAGGCTGTAAGCCGATAAGATAAAATAATATATCAAATTAAGGCAATACCGCACGCTAAGCCGTAAGGCGGTCATTGCGCGGTGTTGCCTTAAATCCGAAGGCGGAAGCACGGCCTTTGGCAAATTACCTTACAATCTTGGGGGAAATTGAATGGAAACCAATTCTAAAGCAAAAATCAGAGATTTCGCAAAAGATCTTAATGTAGCGCCGAATGAGGCTATCGAGATAGTGGCGAATTATTTGGGCGTGGAGAAAAAAATAGGCGCAAGCTTTATTGGCGAGGAGCTTGACGTGGTTTTGGATAAGCTGACGCAGGATAATCAGGTGGACAGCTTTGACGCGTATTATGCCGAGGGCGAAAAAGTACGCAGAGAAAAGGCCGAAGCGGAGAGGCGTGCTAAGGAAGAGCAGGAAAGAAAAGCCGCCGAGGAAGCTAAGAAAGCAGAGGAAAAGCGAAAAGCCGAAGAGGCGAAAAAGGCAGAAGAGGCACGAAAAGCCGAAGAAGCCCGAAAGGCGGAGCAGGCTAAGGAAGAAGCCAGAAAAGCCGAGGAGGCTCGAAAGGCAGAAGAAGCCAGGATTGCCGAAAAGGCCAAGGAAGAGGCCCGAAAGGCGGAAGAAGCACGAAAAGCCGCCGAAGAGGCAAAAAAAGCGGAGGATGCCAAAAAAATCGCGGCAAAGCCCGCCGAAAAACAGCCTGTTTCAAAGCCCGCCCAGCCCAATCAGCCTAAATCTGTCCAAAACGCCAATCAGAGTCAGAATTCCGCCAACAAGCCCAAACAGGGTCATAATAACAATAATACCACTCAGTCCAAGCCAAGGCAAGAAGCCGAACGCGCAAAATCGGGTCATATAGCGCCAAAGACGCCTGCCGCCAAGGTTGATATTTCCGCCATAAAGACCAACGAACCTCCGATAGCCAAGAAGAAGGAGAAACAGGCCGCTCAGCAGAGAGGCGAACAGGTAACTAAGCGGGTTGATACAAGGGGAAGCTACGTGGATCTGGATAAGTATAACGAAAAATACGAGTCCATAGCACAAAGCACTTCCAAGAAGGGCAGCGAATTTGCGGGAAGAAAGCAGAAGATAGACCAGAAAAGCCGCCAGAAACGCGGACAGTACGGTAAAAACACCCGCGAAACCGAAGCTCAGAAGCTTAAGAGGCTTGAGCTTGAAAGAGCGAGAAAGCAGCAGCTTAAGGTACAGATACCCGATGAAATTGTGGTTAGCGAGCTTGCTTCGAGGCTTAAGGTAAACGCCGCCGAGGTTATCAAAAAGCTGATGCAGTTAGGCGAGATGTGCTCCATAAATCAGGTGATAGACTTTGATACCGCTTCGCTTGTAGCCGAAGAATTGGGCGCGAAGGTTGAAAAAGAGGTAATTGTCACCATAGAGGAAAGACTCTTCGACGAGGTGGAGGACAACAGCGACGATCTGGTTTCCAGAAGCCCCGTTGTGGTTGTTATGGGACACGTTGACCACGGAAAAACTTCAATTCTCGACTATATAAGAAACGCCCATGTTGCGGCGGGAGAAGCGGGCGGCATTACTCAGCATATAGGCGCTTACCGCGTTACCGCCGGCGGAAGGGATATAACCTTCTTAGATACCCCCGGACATGAGGCCTTTACTGCCATGCGCGCAAGAGGCGCTCAGATAACCGATATAGCCATACTCGTCGTTGCGGCGGACGACGGAATAATGCCTCAGACCGTAGAAGCCATTCATCACGCAAAGGACGCGGGAGTAAGCATAATAGTGGCCATAAACAAAATAGATAAGCCCGGCGCCAATCCCGAAAGGATAAAGCAGACGCTTACCGAGTACGAGCTTGTGTGTGAAGAATGGGGCGGCGACATTATTTGTGTTCCCGTATCCGCGAAAACGGGCGAGGGCATGGACACCCTTTTGGAAATGGTCAATCTTACGGCTGACGTTATGGAGCTTAAGGCCAACCCCAACCGTTTGGCCAAGGGCGCGGTAATCGAAGCGAGACTTGACAAGGGAAGAGGCCCCATCGCCACACTTCTGGTGCAAAACGGCACACTGCACTCCGGAGACGTTATCATCGCGGGCACCGCGGTGGGACACGTGAGGGTAATGCGGGACGATACGGGACGTTCAATAAAGGAAGCGGGGCCTAGCGTTCCCGTTGAGATAATGGGTCTCGGCGAGGTTCCCTCGGCGGGTGACGCTTTCGCTGTGGTAGAGGACGAAAAGCTTGCCAGAGAGTTGGTGCAGAAGCGCAAGTTCGAGGAGAAGGAAGCTCAGTTCAGTCTTTATCAGAAGGTAACTCTTGACAACCTGTTCGCTCATATAGAGGAAGGCGAGATGAAGGAGCTGAGACTGATTGTTAAGGCGGACGTACAGGGTTCGGTTGAAGCGGTGAAGCAGTCCCTTGAAAAGCTTTCCAACAATGAGGTGAGAGTAAGAGTTATTCACGGTGCGGTAGGCGCGGTAAGCGAAAGCGACGTAATGTTAGCCAGCGCTTCAAACGCCATTATTATAGGCTTTAACGTAAGACCGAATCCTGCCGCGCAGGAAAACGCCAAGAGAGACGGCGTTGACCTAAGGCTTTACCGTATAATTTACGACGCCATAGAAGAGATCGAAACGGCGATGAAGGGTATGCTTGCGCCTAAGTTCAGGGAAATTATGTTGGGCAAGGCGGAAGTCAGAATGACCTATAAGATTACCGGAGTTGGTCCCGTAGCGGGCTGTTATGTTACGGACGGCAAACTTCAGCGTAATACAATGATAAGAGTGGTGCGCGACGGTATAATTGTAGCCGACGATAAGATTGCAGGTCTGAAGCGTTTCAAGGACGACGCAAAGGAAGTTGCGCAGGGCTTCGAGTGCGGCGTTTCGCTGGAGAAATTCGGCGATATAAAGGAGGGCGATGTGTTTGAATGTTATTTTATGGAGGAGTATAGGGATTAGGATTCTCCTGAATTAACGATACTCGCCGTTAAATATAAAAGGCGGCATAAGAGCCGCCTTTTGTTGTTTACGGGGTATTGAAAGTACGGAATTGTTAATAATATAATATTGCTTTCACAGCAACTTTCAAACTTTAGGTTTCCGGTTCTTTTCTACCGATCTTTAAGCACTAATCTTTGATCATCCGTATTATTTGTTTATACCTTGATCAAAGATTAGTATTAATAATATAGCAATCCAACAAAAATATAAATAGGAGCGAAGCGACTAATTGTCCTTTCCGTTTCCCTTTCGGACTCCTAAAGGGAAGTAGGGGAGTCCGAAGGACGGAGGCAACGCCCCCGAAGCTTGTGTTTTTTGCACTGTTTGTAATTTTGTTTAAACTTTTTTTGGATTGCTATAATTCCCGAACAAAGCATAGACAAATTTTGTTGTCGAACGGGAATTAGTATAAATACTTTTTCGGAAACCCTTGAAATGTGTGCGTATTCCCGCAGCTTTTTTCTCGGTTTCCTGCGAAAGGACAGCGCACAGCTTTTCCGAAGTTAACTGTTGGGCAATAGCCGCAGAAAGGAGCTCCCAATGTCAAATCATAACATCTCCCGTCTCACCGAGGACGTAAAGCGTGAAATCTCGGCCGCCATGCCGCAGCTTAAGGATAAGCACATAGTAAACGGCTTGGTAACAGTAACCGACGTTGAAATAACCAATGACCTGAGCTACTGCAAAGTTTACGTCAGCGCCTTGGGCGGCGGTGAAAAAACAAAGGAAGCCGTGGAAGCCCTTCGGAAGGCGGAAGGGTTTTTTAAGAAAAGAATAAACGCCAGAATAAAAATGCGTAAAATGCCCGAAATAACATTTGTAGCGGATAATTCGCTTGACTATTACGAAAAAATCAGCAATATCATAACCAATCTCCCTCATAACAGCGAAAGCGCGGCGGAAGGAGAGGAAAAAGCCGGCGAAACGGAAGAATAACCTTAGGAAAGGATAAAGCGTTATGAACAAAGCGACCAATATTACTTTGAAGCAGGCGGCGGAGTTTTTAATCGGGCATGATAATTTCCTGGTTCTGTCTCACGCCAACCCCGATGGGGACACGGAAGGCTGTGCCTACGGTCTTTGCGGCGTACTGCAAAGACTGGGGAAAAAAGCGCGTCTTGCCTGTTCCGATCCTTTATCCGAAAGGTTTTCCTATATGGAAGAGGCGGTAGAAAAGCAGCAGTTTGAGGAAAGCTTTGTGGTTTCAGTGGACGTGGCGGACAGGTCGCTGCTGGGAGGTTTGGAAAAGCTTTATGGGGACAAGGTCGATCTTGCCATAGACCATCACCTATCCCACCGTCCCTTTGCCGAAAGAGTTTACGTGGACGATTCGGCCGCCGCTGCCTGTGAAATAATTTATGATCTTATAAAGCTTCTGAAGGCGGAGTGTTTGGATGAAAAAATCGCCAAGTGCCTCTATACCGGAATAGCCACCGATACGGGCTGCTTTAAGTTCGGGAATACCACAAGGCATACTCATCTGAAGGCGGGAGAGCTGATGGAGTACGGCTTTGACGCCGCCGCTCTGAATTATATCCTTTTTGATATGAAAACAAAAGCGCGTATCGGTCTGGAACGTTATGTGTTTGAAAATATCGAGTTTTTTGCCGAGGACAAAGGCGCGGTGATAGCTCTTTCAAAAGAAATTTTAGACAGCGTGGACGCCGAGGACGTAAACGGAATTTCCGCTTTGCCCAGGCAGATACAGGGCGTAGAGGTTGGAATAGTGCTTAAGGAAAAGGAAGAGGGCTGGAAGGCCTCTCTTCGCTCAAACAGCGTAAATGTGCAGGAGATATGCGGACATTTCGGCGGCGGAGGACATATGAGGGCGGCGGGCTGTACAATAAAAGCCGCCGACGCGGAGGAAGCCAGAAGACTTATAAAGGAAGAAGTTACAAAGGCTATTGAAAAGCTATTAAATTAAACGCTGAAAATCTGAACGCCCTTTTCGGGAGAAAGGACTTTCATAATGGTATGAACGGAATAATTTGCATTTACAAGGAAAAGGGAATGACCTCCTTTGACGTTGTGGCCAAGGTTCGCCGTATATATAAGACGAAGAAGGTCGGACACGGCGGAACGCTTGATCCGATGGCGGAAGGGGTTCTTCCCGTTTTTGTGGGCGACGCCACAAAGGCGGTGGATTTCTGCCCAGACGATACCAAGCAGTATGTGGCGGGCTTTCAGTTCGGAATAACCACCGATACTCAGGATATAACGGGAAAGGTTCTGTCCACCTGCGATGCTTATGTGAGCCGCAATAAAATGCCCATGATAGAAAGGGTTTTTACAGGGGAGCAGTTACAGACTCCTCCCATGTATTCCGCAGTAAAGGTAAACGGGCAAAGGCTTTACGACCTTGCGCGAAAGGGCGAGGTGGTGAGCAGACAGCCGCGTAAAATAAATATTTACGAGCTTAAAGTACAAAAGTACGAATACAACAGCGGCGAAATGTCGGTGACCTGCTCCAAGGGCACTTACATACGCACTTTAATACACGATATAGGACAGAAATTGGAAACGGGAGCGGTAATGACCTCTCTGATAAGGGTAAGGTCAGGTGTTTTTACTTTAGACGATTGTTGCCGACTTCGCGAGCTGGAGGAAAAATCCGCGGAGGAGCTGGAATCTTTGCTTTTGCCGCTTGAAAAGCTGTACGGACAGCTTCCTAAGGCGCGACTTGACGAAAAGCAGACCAAGCTTTTCAGAAACGGGGCTTCCCTTGACGCGGACAGAATAAGGTTTGATATAATTTATGATAAGGGCTATTATATTGAAGGCTCCGACGGCGTTTTTTTAGGTCTCGGAAAAATAGGGTCAAATCATGAGCTTGAAGTTCTGCGCCGCTTCAATACCGATTCCACAAATATAATGAAGCCCGCTCCCGCCGAAAACAACTATGCCAATATTAAAACCGCCGTGGAAAAGAAAGCGGAAAAAGCTAAGGAAAGCTTTAACACGAAAGCGGAGACTGATTCAGATTCGGTTATCGCCGGGGAGACAGCCGAAAAAACGGCGGAAATCAGTGAAGAAGCGGCAAATATATCTGGCGAAGCCGCAGCGGAAATGATTGAAGAAGCGACGGAAACACCCGTCGAAACTGTTACGGAAACAGTTGGGGAAGAGACAGAAGCGCCCGCCGAAACCGCAGCTGAAACAGTTGAGGAAGTGATTGAAACAACTGCCGAAACCGTTACGGAGACAGTTGAGGAAGCGACGGAAGCACTCGCCGAAGCCGCAGCGGAAACAGTTGAGGAAGTGATTGAAACACCTGCCGAAACCGTTACGGATACAGTTGAGGAAGTGACGGAAGCACTCGCCGAAGCCGTATCGGAAACAATTAAGGAAGAGATAGAACCACCCGTCGAAGCTGTAGCGGAAACGGTTGAGGAAGTGATGGAACCCCCTGCCGAAACCGTTAAGGAGACATTTGAGGAAGTGACGGAAGCACTCGCCGAAGCCGTATCGGAAACAATTAAGGAAGTGATGGAACCCCCTGCCGAAATCGTTATGGAAACAGTCGAGCAAGAGGCGGAAACACCAATAGAAACTGTTTCTGAAAAAGTTTATGAAGCGGCGGAATTTTCCGTTGAAACAGAGTCAGTGCCCCAAAAAAATATAACCGCGGAAGCCCATGAGGAGCCGGAACAGTACGACGGTGATTTTTATATCCCCACATTGGGATATGAATCCGACGATAAAGACGGAGAGGGCAGCATCGTGGCTCAGGCTCTTGCCAATATCAAGGCCGCAAACGGTGAGTTTTCCGATGCGGAACCCGACGGAGCGGAAGATAATAGCGGCAAAGAGGTAGATATTGTTGAACAAGCGGTGGCTCGCGTCACTTTCGACAGTGAACTGGAAAATATCTTTTCCGGCATTTCCGTTTCTGAAACCGCTCAAGAAAAGCCATCCGAGCTTCCGAATATTCAGGATCGTAAACAGGAACAGAAACGGGAAACGGACAGTCAAGAGGGCGGTGCGGAGTCTCGCATAAATATTGACAATGATTATCTGGCTTATCTTGAAAGCGCCTTTATAGACGATGAAGAAGAATTTTTTGACGGAGAAAGGACAGACGGCATATGACGGATATAACCGCAAGGGGCTGTAAAAACGGTAAATCGGCGGTGGCGCTGGGTTTCTTTGACGGACTTCATTTAGGACATATCGAGGTTATCAAGCAGGCGTTGCTCCGCACCGACCTGACGTCGGTGGTCTTTACCTTCAACAACAAGACAATACTTCCGAAATTTAAGGAAAGAGAAAACATAATAACCTACGATCTGAAGCTTGAACTGCTTTCCCGCATAGGTGTAAATTATATATTCGCTCCCGATTTCGCAGATCTCAGAGACTTGTCCGCCGTGGAATTTGTGGATAAGGTGCTTGTGGAAAAGCTTAACGCGGGGTTTGTGTCCTGCGGCTACGACTTCCGTTTTGCCAAAGGAGGAAAAGCGACTGCGGAGACGTTAGCCGAGGTCTGTTCCGAAAGAGGTATTGAAACCCGCATAGTGCCCGCGGTCACCTACGAGGGAGAGCCTATAAGCTCCACTTCCATAAGAGAGCTTGTAAGGCGGGGAGATCTGGTCAAGGCTAATACTCTTCTGGGCTATGAGCTGACCTATGTCCTTGAAGTCAGGGAAGGAAAGAAAAACGGAAGAAAAATAGGCTTCCCGACAATTAACCAGATTATCCCTTCGGGTATGATAGCGCCCAGAAGAGGAGTATATAAAAGCTGGACTCAGGTAAGAAGCAGAAATTACCCCTCCATAACAAATATCGGCGTAAAGCCAACAGTGGAATTGGAGGAGGGAGAAGAAAGGACTCCGGAGATGGAGACCCATATAATAGGCTACGATGGGGATTTATACGGCCTTAGAGCCAGAGTGGTACTCAGGGAGTTTATGAGGGAGGAAAGAAAGTTTGACAGTATGGAAGAGCTTAGGATGCAGCTTGAAAAGGATAAGGCGGCAGTGTTAACTTCTTAGAAAATCTTCACCTTACTGTCACTTGACGGTGATAACATTAATATTAAAATATGTGATTAGTATTTTGGGTGCAATCTCTTTTTAAACTGTAGGTATTACGTCATTTTAAAAAGGGACTGGTATAAAGCGCGGCCTAAATAAGCTGTCGGAATCGCGAAGCAATTCCGTGGTTCGGCGGGAGACTTCTGGCAGCGGTTATTCTGTTGTTTTTTTATCAGAGAAAGGAACATTAAAAAATGATAGAGGTAAGCAATCTGACCAAGCAGTTTGGAAGCAAAACGGCGGTGAGAAATATTTCCTTTTCGGTAAACGAGGGGGAAATATTGGGTTTCTTAGGTCCCAACGGCGCGGGAAAGTCCACCACCATGAATATGTTGACGGGATACATTTCTTCCACATCGGGCACCGCTAAAATAAACGGTATTGATATATTAGATGATCCGATAGCGGCTAAGAAGAACATAGGCTACCTCCCCGAAAAGCCGCCCGTATACGGGGATATGACGGTAAAAGAATATCTTAATTTCGTTTATAAGCTGAAAAAAAGCAAGCTGCCCAGGGAAAGTCATCTGGCGGAAATATGCGAGCTTGTAAAAATAACCGATGTGAAAAACAGGTTAATAAGAAACCTGTCCAAGGGGTATCAGCAGCGCGTGGGCTTCGCTCAGGCATTGGTGGGTAATCCCGGAGTGCTTATACTGGACGAGCCTACGGTAGGACTTGACCCCAAGCAGATAATCGAGATAAGAACTCTTATAAAAAGGCTGGGAAAACACCATACCGTGATTTTGTCCTCGCATATTCTGCCGGAGGTACAGGCGGTATGCGACAGGATAGTGGTAATAAGCAGCGGCAGCATAGTTGCAAACGATACCACCGACGCACTTGCCCGCAACCTTTCCTCCGACCACAAGCTGGTTGTGCGGGCCGAGGGAAATCCGGACGACATAAAAAAACTTTTGTCCGGTATTCAGGGCATGGATAGAGTGCATATAAACAGGGAAGCGGAGCCGGGAGTATATGAATTTTTCCTGGAAGCGAAGCAGGGGACGGATATACGCAGGGACGTATCCAAAAAGCTGTCCTCAAGAAATTATCCGATACTTTTAATGAAGTCCAACGAGCTTACCCTTGAGGAAATCTTCCTTAAGCTTACTACCGGCGATAACTACGGCGGACTTGAAAAATATGAGAAAGCCTTGGATTCAAAGGAAAAGGAGGACAGAAAGTAATGTTTGCAATAATGAAGCGCGAGCTTTTGTCTTATTTTACCTCTCCGTTAGGATATGTGTTCATAGCGGTGTTTTACCTGTTTTCGGGGATATTTCTGTTTTTGTTCACATTGACGTCCCAATCGGTGGATATGAGCTACGTTTATACGGGAATGTTTTTTGTAATGCTTATCATGATCCCCATACTGACAATGAGGCTTATGGCGGAGGAAAATAAGCAGAAAACCGATCAGCTTCTTTTAACCTCTCCGGTAAGCCTTCCGAGGCTTGTTATGGGAAAGTTCCTTTCTGCCTTTGTTATTCTGCTTATCTGTATGCTGATCTTTCTGGTTTACGGGATAGTTTTAAGTTGTTTTGCAGCGGTCAACTGGGCGGTTATCTTCGGTAACATCGTGGGTATGCTTCTTTTGGGAGCGCTTTGCGTTTCGGCGGGAATTTTTGTTTCCACTCTCACCGAAAACCAGATGATAGCGGCGGTGGGAAGCATAGGTCTTAACATTGCCTTTATTCTTGTGGATTCGTTTGCTTCGGTAATGCCTACAAAGTTTTTGCAGGACGTTTTCTATTCACTGTCGTTTTTCAGCAGGTACAATGAATTTACGATAGGTATCTTCAGCCTTTCCAATATTTTCTTTTTCGCAAGCGTGGCTTTTATCTTTTTGTTTTTAACGGTAAGAGTACTTGAAAAACGCAGATGGTCGTAAACCCTATCCCAAAAGAAAGGAACCGATTTAATAATGAGTAAAAAAGACATTGATTTAAATAAAGAAGGCGAGGAAATCAAGGAGACGCCCGAGGCCGCAGAGCTTAAGGACGACGCCGAAGTTAAGAATTCGGACGCCGTAAGCGGCGGAGACGGCGAAGATAAGGCGGAAAAGTCCGAAGGAACGCAGGAAAGCAGTGTGAAAAGCGAATCGGCTGTCAGGGAAAAACCGCTTAACGGAAGAAAAAAGCGCTTTAAATACGGTGCGCTGTCCGTCACGGTCACCGTTATTTTCGTCGCCGCCATCGTTCTGATAAATATTATTTTCAATATGATGCTGGACAGGTTTGACATTACCGCCGATCTTACCGATAACTCAATGTATTCCATTGACAATACGACCGTAGATTATATCAAGGGGATAGAGGACAATATCCGCCTGACGGTCACCGTTGAGGAAT
>Ga0137308_100579_pt1 | contig 55514 bp, 47 predicted proteins | sample Inofrocosms_June_FD_97181 | JGI IMG/M metagenome (GOLD analysis project Ga0137308, IMG submission 97181) | Mouse cecal microbial communities from Vienna, Austria - N-Acetylneuraminic and N-Acetylglucosamine D2O microcosms_June | ecosystem: Host-associated > Mammals > Digestive system > Large... | reverse complement strand
ATGGCCGGTGCCATAATCGGTTGTCGGTTGTTATTTCCGGCATTTTATCAGGAAGATAATGGTTACAATTGCGGCTGAGGCTAATGCGCACCATGCCCATCTGTGGAGCCGGCCGGGGTTATCGGCAATAAACCAGCATGCGACAAAATAGGCCACATACAGCCATGTTGATATGTTGGATAGCCCTTTGCATACATGGATATGTTCCGGTTTTGTTACCCAATACCATATGGAATATACAATAGCAGCAAGAGCAAGCAGGCTGATGGCAATTGTTGCAATCAAATTGCCTGCGGCAGTAGGCAACAGTAACGCTACTATCCACATAAATATCAGATTGAGAACGGTGCTATTGAAATAGTTTTGCAATCGCTGGTTCTGGACTCCTTCCATGGCTCTTTCGGTGATTGGTTCGCTATGCGAAGATACTATAAATGGCGGTATCCTGCAATAATATGCGATGAAATTGTGGAATGAAGAGATTGGGTGGAGCGGTTTTTGTGCATAAATAATTTCCACGACTTACTTATGATTTGCTTGGTTGTTTAGTTGGGATTCTTTGTTTGTCCGTTCTATGTAATGAACTAATCTTTATTCCTACAAACCAATCGTTGAGACAAACCAATTAGATTATAAGTTATGAGAGTTAAATCATTTGCGGCGTTGGCAGCGGCCATGACTATGTCGGGCGGCTATGTGTTCGGAGCCAATGTCGGGATTGCCGGGTCGGCTTTGGTGGGTAAAGGGATTGTGGAATTCGTGCCTGAACGATTCGACAGCCTTTCTACCCCGATGCTGATTCTGTCACATCAGCCGGTAATACAGGGGGCAGTGCCTGCAGGATGGAAGTTTACACCAAAGTATGAGACAACCGACCGTGGTACTGTCGTTGCCACGGTGGCCGTGCCTGACGGAACGAGTCTGTATGGTGGCGGCGAGGTTACAGGGCCGCTGTTGCGTAACGGTCAGAAGATAAAGATGTGGAACACGGATACGGGTCTCTATCTTGTTGACGGCGGGAAGCGGCTATATCAGACCCACCCGTGGGTAATGGGGGTGCGTCCCGACGGGTCGGCATTCGGAGTGCTTTTCGACACGTTCCATAAAGCCGAGCTTTCTACGGGTTCCGACAAAATCGTGTTCGAGGCCGATGGCGCACCGTTTAAAACATATGTAATCGACCGCACTTCCCCGCAGGAGGTGCTTAAAGGGCTTGCCGAACTGACCGGGACTATAGAGATGCCTCCGAGGTGGGCTATCGGTTATCATCAGAGCCGTTTCTCGTATGTTCCCGAGGCACGTGTGCGCGAGGTTGCCGAAACATTCCGCAGCAAGAAGATTCCATGTGATGTCATTTGGTTTGATATAAACTACATGGACGGTTACCGGGTGTTCACTATCAGCGACAAGGAATTCCCCGACCCGGCACGTATGAACAAATTCCTGCACGACAATGGTTTCAAGTCGGTCTATATGATTGACCCCGGAGTGAAGGTGGATGAAGATTATTTCGTTTATTCTACCGGTAAGGAGCAGGATGTGTTTGTGAAGGATGCCTATCGCAACGAGTTCCACGGCAAGGTGTGGCCCGGCGATTGCGCTTTCCCTGATTTCACGCGCCCTGAAACCCGTGCATGGTGGGGTAAGCTTTATAAGGATTTCCTAAGCTGCGGCATTGACGGCATATGGAATGATATGAACGAGCCTTCGGTGTTCGACGGCCCTGGTGGCACGATGCCCGAAAGCTGCATCCATCTCGGCGGGGGAAATCTCCCTACCGGCACTCACGGGATGTATCACAATGCCTACGGGCGTTTGATGGTAGAAGCTTCGCGCGACGGCATCCTGGCCGCTAATCCCGACAAACGTCCTTTCATCCTTTCCCGTTCCAACCTGCTCGGCGGACAGCGTTATGCGGCGATGTGGACCGGCGATAACGGCGCTTCATACGACCATATGAAGTTGTCTGTGCCCATGTCGCTTACCCTCGGCCTTTCGGGGCAGCCTTTCAACGGGCCTGATATAGGTGGTTTCGCTAATGAGACTGCTCCCGATTTGTGGGGGCATTGGATTGGCTTCGGGGCGTTCTTCCCCTTCTCGCGCGGCCATGCTTCCTGCGATACTTCCGATAAGGAACCCTGGGCTTATACCAAGGAGGTCGAGAAGGAATCGCGCATGGCTATCGAACGCCGTTACAGGTTGATGCCTTATCTTTACACAGCATTTTATAACGCCCATAAGGATGGCCAGCCTGTTATGGCACCCGTGTTCTTTGCCGATCCGGCTGACGTATCGTTGCGTGCGGAAGAGCAGGCTTTTATGCTGGGTGAGGATATACTGGTTATTCCTGCATTTGCCGAAAACCCCGCGCTTCCCAAAGGGATATGGGAGAAGATGTCGCTTGTGAAGGGTGACACCGAAGGGAAATACCAGGCTGATATGCGTGTGCGTGGCGGAAGCATTATCCCTGTTGGCAAGGTGGTCCAGAACCTCACTGAAAATGTGTTCGACCCTCTCACACTTGTTGTAGTGCTCGATGAGGAGGGCAAAGCCTCTGGAAGTCTCTATTGGGACGAAGGTGACGGCTGGGGCTTCCGCAACGGGGAATATAAGATTGTTGATTTCACCGCCCGTCAGAACGGAAACAAGGTCGCTGTTGCCATAAGTGATTCCGAAGGCTCATTCCCGTTGGATTTCGGAAAAGTGAATGTAGAGGTGCTTAAGGGTGGCAAGGTTTACCGCTCGTCGGGCACTCTCGACAGTCCGATTACGGTGAATATCTGATTTGTTCAGGTAGTGTATCCCGTTATTTACAAAAGGCCCTGTTCCAAAATTTTGGAACAGGGCCTTTTGTAAATAACGGGATAATGCTATTTTTGCAAGTCTGGACGGGAAACCGTTCTTACTAAAGATTTTATAACGATAGATATTGAATGTTATGAATAGCCTGGAACTGATGAGGGGCGGGATGTGGCATCACGGTATTGTGCCTGAAATAGGTGTACCGCTGGCTGAAACCGAGGAATTATGTTATGAGCTTAATGCACTGCCACCGTCGCGGAAAACCGAACGGGAGACCATATTGCGGAGATTGCTTGGCAAGGTAGGGGAGCGGTTTATCATCCATAGCCCTTTTCGGTGTGATTTCGGAAAGCAGATTTCGATTGGGGAAAACTTTATAGGCAATTTTAATCTGACCATTCTCGATGAAGGCCCGGTAACGATAGGCGATAACGTGTTTATCGGTCCTAATGTGAGTATATACACTATTGTTCATGCCCTTGATGCATCGCAGCGAAACGATGGGGTGATGCGTTCGCGCCCGGTCACGATAGGCAATAATGTGTGGCTTGGAGGGAATGTGGTGGTGTTACCCGGTGTGACTATCGGTGACAATGCCGTTATCGGGTCGGGCAGCGTGGTTACAAAGGATGTGCCGCCGTCGGTGCTTGCCGTCGGCAACCCGTGCCGGGTGTTACGTCCTATTACCGAAGCCGATCGTATCCCGGTTGGAGAGATTATATTGCCAAAATGATGTGAGCTGCATTCTGAAACATCCTGTCAGCACGCTCGCCATCCTGGCGAAAAGCAAGGCAGTGTGTCAAAATTCTGAATTTTGACACACTGCCGATTATTTATCCAAACCTAAACTACTTTACGGCGTTTTTATTATCTGTTATTGTGTGAGTTCTGCCGGGAGCAGGGGCATCGCACCTTGTTGTGTACACACGAATGCAGATGTTTCGACAGCGCGTTTGTGAGCTTCCGGCACTGTTTTCCCCTTTAGAATGGAGGAGATGAATGCCGCTGTGAATGAGTCGCCTGCACCTACGGTATCGGCCACTTCCACCAGCGGTGTAGGCTGGAACGATACGTTACCGGGAGTGAACACGTAGCTGCCGTTTATTCCGCAGGTAAGAATCAGCATTTTAAGGTTGTATTTTCCGAGTAGAATCCAGCATTTATCCTGAAGGTCGATACCGGGGTAGCCGAACATACGGCTAACCGTAACAAGCTCCTCATCGTTTATTTTCAAGATATTGCAACGTTTCATGGAGTTACACAGAATGTCCTTGTTATAAAATCCCTGACGCAGGTTTACGTCGAACACCACAAGGGGATCGTTATCGTGGGGCATGGCATCGAGGAACCGGTTGATTGTGGTGCGCGACACCACGCTACGCTGCGCCAGCGAACCGAAGCACACTGCCCGGGTGCGTTGTGCAAGGTTTTCCAGGCGTGCGGTGTAGGGGATGTTATCCCATGCCACATTTTCTTTGATTTCATATTGGGGTATGCCTGCCTGGTCGATTTCCACCTGTACCGTCCCCGTTGGATATGGCACGGTTTCAATAAGTTGTTGCAGACCTTTCGCATTGAAATTTTCAATGATTTCAGCACCGAGTTTGTCATCGCCGATTGCGCTTACAACACAGCTCGGTAAGCCGAATTGCGAAACGTGATAGGCGAAATTGGCAGGTGCGCCGCCGATTTTCTTTCCTTCGGGGAGAACGTCCCACAGGGCCTCTCCCATTCCAACTATAATGTCGTTCATGGTTAATTATAAGAAGTTTATAAGCTGGGAAGTTAAGAAGTTCAGAAATTGAGAAATGGCGTTTATGAAATTGAGTGAACTTGTGAAGTTTGGATATTTAAACGGGGCTACATTCCCAGGTATATAAATTTCTAAACTTCTCAACTTCTGAACTTCTCAACTTCTATTTTATTTTCAGGGTATAGTAAAGCAGGTAGATTACACCTGTTGCCATTACGGCTATGGAACCGGCCTGCCCTATGGCATCGGCGGCGTATCCCATGGCGAGTGGGAAAACGGTGCCGCCGAAAAGACCCATAATCATAAGGCCGGAAACCTCGTTTTTCTCGGCAGGTGCGGAAGTTATTGCTTGTGAGAATACGACAGAGAATACGTTTGAGTTACCAAACCCGACCAAGGCGATTCCGACGTAGATAGCTGTCAACGAATCGGCAAAGAACAATATCACCATGGCTGCCAGCATCATCAGCACCGAGATTCCGAAAAAGGTTTTTGATGGCATGACGCGGAGTAGGAAGGCGCCGAGGAAACATCCGGCTGTGCGGAAAATGAAATACAGCCCGGTGGCGAAACCGGCTTCTTCGAGAGGGAGCGACAGGCGTTCCATTATAATCTTCGGGGCGGCAGTGTTGGTTCCCACATCGATGCCTACGTGGCACATGATGCCGATGAAACAGAGCAGGATGAAGGGGCGGCCAAGCAGCTTTATGCATTCCCTGATTCCCGATGCTTTGTCGGGGCGTTCTTCCTCAATCGGGGTGGCTCCGAGCACTGCAATAGACAGCACACTGACGGCTGCATAAATTACAAACAGGAAGCGCCAGCCCAGGCCGAATGTGGGGAACAGGGTTGTGGCACCCCAGGCGCATAGCAACGGGGCAAGGAATGACGCGATGGCTTTTACGAATTGTCCGAATGTAAGTGTCGAGGCCAGTTTGTCGCTGCCGATAAGGTTGCTTACCAGGGGGTTGAGCGAGGTCTGCATCAATGCGTTGCCTATGCCTAGAAGAGAGAACGAGGCGAGCATGAACGCGTAGCTGTCGCCAAAAAGGGGGATTACGAGCGATAGCGCGGTTACCGCTAACGATATCAGCACGGTTTTTTTGCGTCCGATGCGGTTCATCAGCATCCCGGTGGGTACTGAGAAAATCAGGAACCAGAAAAACACAAGTGAGGGGAACAGGTTGGCCTGGGAGTCGGTCAGGCCGAGATCCTTTTGCACATAGTTTGATGCCGTGCCGACGAGATCCACGAATCCCATGGCGAAAAAGCATAGCATTACGGGCACTATCTGGAGCATGGCGTGCTTGCGCCCAACGGATATTGATTGCGTTGTTTCCATGTGGTGATTTATAGGGTCGGAATTAAAAACAGATGTCGGTATTCATTTAATTTAGTTGGTGGTTCTTAACGGATATATCGCAAGGTTTTCGATGCGGGCATTCCCGGCAGGGGCATTTACCGAAAGCGTTGTGTAGGGGGATTCGGGAAAAACGAGGTTTGTCATCGCGAACCGTCCGTTTTGTTCAAATACTTCGATGCTTGAGCGGTCGATGAAGATGCGCAGGCGCAGGTTGCCTCCGTCGGTAAAAGCGGGGGCGGTTGTAATTGCCGGGAAATCCTGGCTGAAATCAGTTTGCCCGCTTTGGTAGCGGTCGAACGAGAAAGTTGATTCTGCGGGATTATATACCATTTCAACTTTATTGCCTGCCTCATTGGCCAAAGTCAGGTTGACAGGAACCCCTTTTTTAGGAGTGATTTCGAGCGTTATCTCGCAGATGCCACCATTGGCTTCGGGCAATGCGAAGGTGCGGCTTTTTTTGCCGGCTGTGAACGAGCGTTTTTTCACCGAGGCGTTTCCTCGTAAGGCACCGATTTCAGGTGAAGGGGTACATGAGGTGTAGATTTCCCCGTCGGAAGCCCGGAACAATCCGATTTCGCGTGGCAAGGTGTTGGCACTGCGATATTGCATGGTCGGCACTTCGGCGGCATACTGCCAGTTGCTCATCCAGCCGATAACCGTGCGGCGGTTGTCAGGGGCATTGCTCCAGCTTACGGTGGCATAGTGGTCTTTTCCGTAATCCATCCATTTTGTGGGGACATTCCCGTCGGCATCCCTGTCAGGGGTAAAGGTCTTTCCGTCGAATTCCCCAATGAAATATTGTGTGGCACTGCCGCCGAACGGGCCTCCGGGATTGATGTTGCATATCAGTACCCATTTCTTTTGGTCGCTGCCGTCAACGGCCAGTTCGAAAAGGTCCGGGCATTCCCATACCCCGTCCTGTGCGCCCAGTCCTTTCCCAAATGCGCTTTGCAGAGTCCATTGTTTCATGTCGGGCGACGTGAACACAAGCATTTCGTGTTCAAGTGCATGAGCCAGAACCAGGTTCCATTCCCCTGTGGCTTCATTCCAGAACATATTCGGGTCACGTGCCTCGCTTTCGAGCGTTATTACAGGATTACCGGGATATATTTCAAACGTGTTCCCGTTGTCGTTGCTATGAGCGAGACTTTGTACCTGGCTTGCGGCAGCTGATGTGTATAGCGCGATTACGGCATCGCTGCCGAATCCGGCAGTATCGTCCTTGTCGATTGCACAGCTTCCGCTGAACACAGTGCCGAGGCCGTCAGGTTCGATGGCGGCGGGATGATGCTGCCAGTTTATGAGGTCGGTCGATGAGGAGTGTCCCCATGTCATGTTCTGCCATTTCGACCCATAGGGGTTCCATTGGTAATACAGATGCCACACGCCGTCCTTATAAAACATCCCGTTAGGGTCGTTCATCCATCCGTAAACTGGAGTGTGGTGGAATGCCGGACGGAATTTTTCGCGGTTCGCGGCGGGGAAGCTGTCAGTCACACTTATATTGTTCCAGCATGCATCCTCTTTGGCTTCGCGAACGGTTGCGCGGTTTTGCGAGGTAGTTATGTTCAGCACCACATTCCGGCCTTTGTAGGGGGATAGGTCGAACGGCACGGTGTAGTCGACTTTCGTTTTGGCTAGCCTTACGTTTATTGTACGGTCAGGTTTCCCGTCGACAAGGATGCTGACGGAAGCATCGTCATTGGTTTCCTGTACGGGCAGGAGGATGTAACGGCCGGAGCCTGTCACCCTCACCAGTGTGTTATTGGAACCTAGATGCTCCACTTTTATCCCATTCCCGGTTGAGGCGCCCATGGCGAGGGTGCCATATAGGGCGGCGGAAAGAAGCCCGGTTCCGATTATAGTCAGTTTTTTCATGCTATTGAAATATATGTTTATGTCATGGTGGTCAAACCTATTGCAAAGCTAATATATTTGTGAGGGGAAACGGTATAAAGAATGGTGCATCTTATGTTGAAAATGTTGTATAGCACGTTTTTTGCAATCTAATGGCCTGTTTTTTATGATTATTCTTTCTACCTTTACGATTACAAACAAAGTATGCGATAGCTAATATGACACGATTTATACGTAACCTTATTCTATATGCCGTAATATCGGGCTGTGTGTTCATGCTTGCCGGTTGCCGAGAGGAAAAAGTGTGGCGCATCGGGGTGTCGCAGTGCAGCCGTGACGACTGGCGTTCGAAAATGAATGATGAAATCAACCGCGAGATAATGTTTCATAAGGATGCGGTTGTTGAAATCCGTTCGGCAGATGACGATAATGAAAAACAGATTGCCGACATCCGTTATTTCGCAGATAACGGGTTCGACATAATAATTGCCGCACCGAACGAGGCCGAAGCCCTTACGCCTGTTATAAAGGAGGTGTATGGCATGGGGATTCCTGTGTTGATTTTCGACCGGGATATAGTCGGTGACACATACACTGCACGCATCGTGGCCGATGACGAGGGTATCGGCAGGGCAGCCGCCCATTACGGGCGGCATATGTTGACAGGCCCTGTCAACATAATAGAAATCCAGGGGCTTAAACGCTCCACTCCCACCGAACGGCGTCATGCAGGGTTTGTGGACGGGATGAAAGCGGAACAAGGGATGTCGATACTGGCAAGTGTGCATGGCAACTGGAACCAGGAGGAAGCCGTCCCGTTGGTCGATTCTTTACTTGGCGTATATCCTGAAACCAATATGGTATATGCCCACAACGACCGCATGGCCATAGGGGCGTCGGAAGCGGCGCGAGCCAAGGGGCGCGGCGATATAAAGATTATAGGGATAGATGCAGCCCCGAATGTAGGGATTCGTGCAGTGGCCGACAGTGTGATTGATGCCACGTTCCTTTATCCGACCGAAGGGCACAGGCTGGTGCGTACCGCCCTCGCAATCCTGAAAGGGGAGCCGTTTGAACGTGACGAGGTGCTGCCTTTGTCGTCGGCGGTAGACCTTACCAATGCCGATATCCTGTTGCTGCAAAACGAATCGCTTAAGGAGGAGACCGATAAAATGAAACTTCTCAAATCGCAGGTCGATGAATATTGGGAGAGGCATTCGGCTCAAACGGTTCTTTTTTATGCCACCATAGTAATCCTGGCGTTGCTGTTCGGGGTGGTGTTCCTTCTGCTCAGGGCGTTTTGGCAACATAAACGTCATAAAGAGGCATTGATGGCGCAAAACCGCATGCTTGAGGAACAGCGCGACATGCAGGAAGAACTTAACCGGCAACTTGCCGAAGCCACCCAGTCGAAGCTGGCATTCTATACCAATGTGTCGCACGACCTCCGCACCCCCCTCACCCTTATCGCAGAGCCGGTGGAGCAGCTTGCCGATGCCGCCAACCTTACCCGGCGGCAACATTCGCTTATTGAAATCGCCTCGCGCAATGTAAGGATTCTGAGGAGGCTGATTAACGAGATTCTTGATTTCCGCAAATATGAGAACGGTAAAATGCAGCTGAACCTCAGGGAAGTGGATTTCGGAAAGTTGGTTGAGGAATGGAGCCAGTCGTTTTTCGAACTTGCACGGCGTCGGCGGATAAAACTCCGGTGTGATTTATGCCCGGAGGGTGAAGCCATCCTTGCCATCGATGTGGAAAAGGTGGAAAGGGTGTTTTTCAACCTTATGAGCAACGCATTTAAATATACTCCTGATAACGGGGAGATAACATTCACATGCCGTGCCGACACGTCGAACCTGGAATTTTCAGTGGCTGATACCGGCAAGGGGATTGATGCGGGCGATCTGGAGCATATCTTTGAAAGCTTCTTCCAGGTTGAAAAGATAAATCCGAAGGGTTCGGGCATCGGCCTGTCGCTCGCAAAAGCATTTGTGGAGTTACATGGCGGTACTATTACGGTTGACAGTACCCCCGGCAAAGGTTCGGTTTTCACAGTAGTCATCCCTATAAGGCATGTTATGGATGATGCCGCCGATGTTCCCGCCACAGAATCGTCAGTCGATGTGTTGGCCGAGCTGGAACCTGTTGTGCCTGTTGTTCCCGATGCCCCGGGCGATAAGCCTGTATTGCTGGTTATCGATGATAATCCCGACATCCGCGCCCTGCTTGTGGAGCTGTTACAAGAGGATTATAACGTAATCACGGCCTGCGACGGGGCGCAGGGCATAAAGATGGCATCAAAATATGTGCCCGATCTGGTTGTGTGCGATGTTATGATGCCGGGGATGGACGGCCTTGAATGCTGCCGCATACTCAAAAGCGAGGTCGGGACATCGCATATCCCGGTTCTGATGCTTACGGCATACTCGCTTGACGAGCAACGTGCCAGCGGCTACGACAGCGGTGCCGACGGTTATCTGTCAAAACCTTTCAGCCACCAGGTGCTCCGTTCGCGCTGCCGCAGCCTTATCGAAAACCGCAAACGTATCCATACCCTTTATGAGAAGGGGGCGAAATGCCAGCCTGCGGCGACATCGGCCAGCTGTGTGCCGTCGAAAATCCCGACGGTGAAAGCCCCCGGCGACATCGACAGCGAGTTTTATTCGCGTTTCGTTGAAATCGTTAACGCGGATATGGGCAATCCCGAACTCAGTGTCGACTAGCTTGCAGCCCGTATGGGTCTTGGCCGTTCGCAATTCTACCGTAAGATAAAGGCTCTGACAAATTTCTCCCCGGTAGAGTTGCTGCGCGACATGCGTCTGAACCGTGCGCGCACCCTCCTTGCAGGCACCGAGAAAACCATAAGCGAACTCGCATATGAAACCGGGTTTTCCACCCCTGCCTATTTCACCAAATGTTTCCGCGATGCCTTCGGCGAAACCCCGTCGGATGTCAGAGGCCGACTAGGCCGCTGACCTGCTCTTTATCGTATTCGTGATGTCGGAATCATACCAATAAGCTTTGAGGGATTGAAGTCAGGATGACTTCAATCTCTGAGAAGTTGTCTGAAAATATTGTGGAAACACTTTGTGAGGCAACTTATAAATACCCCGGGCTATGAAATTTGTGTCATTTCCTGTCGTAAGGGGTGCATGGGTTGAATTTTGATAGCCGGTGCATCCTTGCTTATATGCCTTTGGCCGGTGTTGTGGGTATCTTTGCGACAGGAAAACAACAAACCAATCTATTAAAATCATGAAAACAAAAATTTTCGCCACAATGCTGATGCTTTTCATGGCTTTTACCATGAAGGCGCATGACATCACAGTGCATGGCCAGGTGCGGGGTGAAAGTGATGACGAGCCTTTGGTAGGGGCTTCCGTCATTGCTGTCGGTTCTGCAACCGGTGGTGTGTCAACCGATGTAGATGGAAACTTTTCAATTACCGTGCCGGAGGGAACGAAATTGGCATTCAGCTATGTGGGTTATTTAAGGCAGACCCTTGAGGCCGCACAGGAAATGAACGTGGTGTTAAAGGAGGATTCTCAGGCGCTCGACGAGGTTGTGGTGGTAGGATATTCCACCCAGCGTAAAGCTGACCTGACCGGGTCTGTATCAGTGGTAAGCACAAAGAGTCTGCGCACCACCCCAGATTCCGACCCCATGCGTGCGTTGCAGGGACGTGTGCCCGGTATGACTGTAAGCGGCGACGGGTCGCCAAGCGGTATCGGCACTGTGCGCATACGTGGTATCGGTTCTTTCAATGCCTCGCAGGATCCCCTGTTCGTAATCGACGGCGTTCCGACCACAGCTTCGCTCAATTCGCTTAACATGAACGATATCGAGAGCATGCAGGTGCTTAAGGATGCCGCCTCGGCGTCTATCTATGGTTCGCGTGCTGCCAACGGGGTGATTATAATCACAACCAAGAGCGGTAAAGGGAATGCCGGTAAGGTCAATGTCAATTTCCAGGCAAATGTCACAGCCCAGTTCTACACCCGTCAGTCGACAATGAACCTGTGCAACACCCAGGAATATGCCACGGCTATGGCACAGGCGGCATTGAACGACGGCCTTGACCCCGTTGCATATGCCAGCAACTATGGTTTGAATCTTAATGCCGCGGCAGGAGTGCCGGTCACGGTGTTCAATCCTGCCACAGGGCAGTATGTGGATTATACGGTCAACGGCCTGTATGACGGTTTCATTAATTCGCGCAAGACCATGCTTTGTTCCAACACGGACTGGGTTGATGAAATATCGCGTACAGGTTTCGCACAAAACTATGATATATCCCTTTCAAAGGCCGACGACAAAGGGTCGATGCTGTTCTCATTGGGATATAAAAGCAATAACGGTATTTTGAAACATACCGATTTTGAAAATATTTCGGCACGTGTCAACACCACGTTCAACATCAGCAAGGTGGTGCAGGCCGGTGAGAATTTCACCCTTACCCACACAAGCCAGGTTGCATGCGCCCCAATGGAGAATGCATTGAAAATGTCGCCTACAGTACCGGTTTATGAAACTGACGGCACAACGTTCGGTGGGCCGGTAGGGGGTATGAGCGACCGCCAGAACCCGTTGCGGGAGTTATATTTCAACCGTGATAACGCATTGAAGGTATGGCGTCTTTTCGGAAATGCATGGATTGATGTGAAGCCTTTTAAAGGGCTTGTCCTCAGGAGCAATTTCGGTCTGGACTATGACGCGGCGTTCATCCATTCCTATAATTTCACCTTTCACAGCGATATTGTGAACAACGATGTGAATTCCACCACTCTTTCGCAGGCCAATGACACGAAATGGACGTGGAGCAACACTGCCAACTATAATTTCACACTTCCCGGCGCACATGATTTCCATATCCTTGCCGGTATAGAGCTTTATAAGCAGCATCGTGAGGATTTTTCAGGCTATAACGAGGGATTTGACATCGAGACACCTGATTATATGTGGCCTGATGCCTCGACTGGTGTCGAGAAATCAACCGGTAACAGGTCGGCCTATTCGCTGGTTTCCTTCTTCGGTAAAATCGACTACAGCTGGCGCAACCTGCTTTTGGCATCGTTCACAATCCGTCGCGACGGTTCGTCACGTTTCGGACGCAACAACCGTTATGGCACTTTCCCTGCCGCGACCCTGGGTTACCGTATTTCCGAGAACCTGAAAATCGATTGGCTTAATGACTTGAAGATACGTGCATCGTGGGGTAAGACTGGTAACCAGGCCATCTCCAACACGGCACGCTACGCCCTCTATGTGTCTGATTACGGTAACGACCGCGTAACCTCGACGGCCTACGACATCTATCTCCAGCAGTCCGGAATTTTCCCCTCGGGCTATCTGGCTTCGCAGACAGCCAACGACAATCTCAAATGGGAAACCACCATACAATATAACGCCGGTGTGGATTTCGGTATGTTCAACAGCCGGCTGTTCGGCTCGATTGATGCCTATATAAAGGATGTGAAGGATATGCTGATTTCCCCGGCCTATCTCGGCTCGATGGGCGAAGGTGGAGCCTCATGGCTCAACGGGCCTTCGCTGCGCAACTGGGGTATGGAATTTGCCATAGGGTGGCGCGACCGCCTGGCATGCGGTTTAAGTTACACCGTAAACGCCAACTTCGATTTCTTCAGAAATCATGTCACATACCTGCCGACAACCACAACAGGTTCTTATGTGCATACAACTACCGAAAACCTGGTGCAGTCGAAACGTCCCTACGGCTCGATTGTGGGATATGTGGCTGACGGCCTTTTCCAAAGTCGCGAAGAGGTGCTTGCTTCGGGACAGGATAATGCACGTGTGGGAGGTTTGAAATATGCCGACCTTGACGGCGACGGCCGTATCACGGCTGCCGACCAGACATGGATTTTCAACCCGGTTCCTGATTTGTCGTTCGGCCTTAATGTCGAGTTGATGTATAAGAATTTCGATCTTACGATGTTCTGGCAGGGGGTTGCCGGGCAGGATGTCTATAACAATCAAAAATTCCAGACCGATTTCTGGAGCATCACAGATGCAGGTTCCAACAAAGGTAACCGCCTTCTCGATGCCTGGCATCCGGGTAATACCTCATCAACCATCCCGGCTCTGACCACCAACAATACTTCCGACGAAGGGCGTGCATCGACTTATTTCGTGGAAAACGGGTCTTATGCCAAACTGCGCACTTTGCAGGTGGGGTATTCATTGCCGCAGTCTGTGCTTGACAAACTGCGTATGGCCAACGCACGCTTCTATGTATCGGGACAGAATCTGCTGACAATCAAGAGCTCCTCTCTGACATGCTCTGACCCTGAGAACGGCAACTGGGCATATCCCATCCCGACAAGTGTTTCGTTCGGCCTTCAGTTAGGTTTCTAATGCGCAGGGTAATAATTTGCCAACCTATAACTTTTCAAATCAGATAATCATGAAAATCTTAAATATAGCCATCACTTTGTTGCTTGCGGCCGGGGCAGTGTCGTGCAACGATTTCATAGATGTTCCACCCACGGGGGTGATTGACGGGGATACCGCTTATCAGGAACCCGAAAAAATGGTCAATGCGGCCTATGCCTCGTTAGGCAACTGCTGGTACACGTATCCATTCAACCTGTGGCCTTACGGGGATGTCTCGTCCGACGATGCCTTGAAAGGTGGCTCGGGAACCACCGACACAGGCTACCATCCCATGGAGATATGGTCGAGCCTTACATCCACACCCGGCGAACTTGACGAACTTTGGTACCGTCTGTATTGCAACATTTCCCGTTGCAACCGTGCATTGGTTGCCTTGCGTGACTATGGGGCTGAGAAACTAGGAGAGGAAACGGCTGCACGCCGTGTGGCAGAGGTGCGTTTCCTTCGCGGCCACAGCTATTTCAAACTTCTCACAATGTTCCGCCAGATTCCTTGGATTGATGAGGAGGTTTTCGAAAACAATCTTCAGGAGCAGACCCCTAACAACCGCTTCTCATATCAGGAACTGTTCGATAAGGTAATCGATGATTTCAAGGCTGCATATGAAACGCTTCCTGACGAGGCTCCCGACGGTGGGGGACGTGTGAACCGCATAGCCGCTGCCGCCTATCTGGCCAAGTGTTATCTTACACTGGCATGGGGCGACGGTTACGAGGCTACCACAGGTGTGTCGCATATCAACATGGATTATATGCGCAAGGTGGCCGAATATACCCTGGTGGTTAAAAACTCGCGTTTCGGTTATCTTGAGGATTTCGGCGATATCTTCCTTCCTGAGAACAAAAACAGCAAGGAGTCGGTATTTGCTGTTCAAACTTCGGATTATGAGGAGGATAACACCAAATTCGGACGTGCCAACTGGTCGGTGATGCTCAACGGATGTTGGGGGATGTGGTCGTGTGGATGGGATTTCCACAAGCCGTCGCAGAACCTGGTCAATGCTTTCAAGACCAAGGACGGCCTCCCCATGTTCGATGATTATAACGATGTCACGGCTTATCCTGTAAGCGGTGTGGCTTCGGCACAGAAATGGGATCCGCGTCTTTTCCATACAGTGGGGATGCCTTCATTCCCCTACAAGTATGAACATGACAATACTATGACCAAGGAGAATTCCCGCACACCTAACACTTATGGTTACTACACATCGTTGAAGGAGGTTCCTCAGCGGTCAAAAGGGGAAACATATAATGGCTCATGGCAGGCTTTCGCCACCACCGATTATGTGTTCCGTTACACTGATGTGATGCTTATGCGTGCCGAGGCGCTGATTGAGCTAGGGGAACTGGCCGAGGCAAGGGAGATTATAAATGACATAAGGCAGCGTGCTGCCAACTCCGTCCAGAAGCATATAGGTTATGCTGCCGATTTCTGCGACATCGCGTTGTATCCATCCACCTATTTCGCCGATAAGGTGAGTGCCCGCCAATGCCTGCGTTGGGAACGACGTTTGGAAATGGCCATGGAAAACGGACGGTATTTCGACCTTAAACGATGGGGCATTGCGTCGACCACCCTTAACCGGTATTTTGAAACTGAACAAAACGTAAGTTATGAGGGGCAGGGGTATGCCCAATATCTCAAGGATGCACACTACACCCCCGGGAAGAATGAGTTCTATCCTGTCCCCTACAACCAGCTATATTATGTCCCCGGGTTGTATGTGCAGAACAAGGGTTATAATTAATCCCGTGGTTTGCCTGAATATATGCAATATCTAAAAAAAGAAATCATGAAAGCATTAAAATATATCTTTATAGCGGTTGGGCTGACGGGTATGTTCTCGGCCTGCCAGGATGACGATTTCAACCGCATGAATCCGATTTTGGCCCCGATTGATGCCGATGCGGTTAAGGGGCAGCTTGTTGGCGACGACTATGTGTGGACGCTGCCATCAACACCGGCCGGACATTCGGTCAATGTTAATGTGCTGGCAGGCAACACGCTTCAGATGAGCGAAGTGGTTGACGGCACCACATTCACCCACCGCAATGTCGACACCAACATTGAATATACCTACGTGTTCAAGCTGACCGACGGTGTTAACCAGTCGGCTGGTGTGGTGAAGCATTACATGCGTGCCGGTGCTTCGGCAATAAGCGGTCTTTCCATGTCGCAGGTGGAAAAAGATTACGGGTATGACGCGATTGTTGAATGGAGTCCAAACCCTACGGCGACTTCGTTGATATTCCATGCGGCAAACGGTTCGCGCATAATCGATGAAACACTTGATGCAGGATGCACGTCATACACCATAGGGGATGTGCGTGACGGAGAGGTGTGGGATGTTAATGTCACCGCCGCAAATGAAAAAGGGAAATCACTCCCTTCCGGAATATCGCTGCGTGTGGGCAAAACCGCTGTAGCTTTCCTTAGCGTATATCCCGACCCTGAGACTTTGATAAGCACGGGCGATGACGACGAGGCTTCTGCATGGTTGTGGCTGCATTCGGAATATCCTACTGCAAAATATGTGTATTTCGGTGATATCGACTCGGCAGAAGACCTTGAACCTTTCCGTGTGGCGTTTTGGTTGCGTGACCTTGAGGGGGTAGGCGAGGCTGAGATATGGAACATGCCGGAAGTGGTTACGAATGCCACACATGCGGTAAGCGAATGGTATGCTGCCGGTGGCAACCTTTTGTTGTGGGGGCATGCCACCCCGTATATCGGCGATTTAGGACGCCTTGACAAAGGTATGCTTATGGGTAATGACCATGCTTTCGGATGTGGCCTGGGAGGTTGGAACGGTGATACTTGGGCGATGGCGGTGCAGCTTCATCCCGGCAGCCGCTTCAAAAAGGATTTTTCATCACATCCGATTTATAAGGGTCTGGAGGTAACGGAGACCGACCGCACAAAGTTGATAAAATTCAAAGGCCCGGGTTGGACGGAAGATCACAACTGCCTTTATTTCAATATACCGGCGGTTCTTTCAGGAATCGGGAACCAGGAAGAGAGCTGTTACACGGCTTCGACCGAGCAGTTCGGTATATATCCGCTTGGCATGTGGGATTCGCAAATCGACTGGGTGTCGCAGCTCAATGTGTGGGAGGCCAGGCAAGGTGACACTGAATTCAAAGGCACGGTGCTGTGTATCGGTAACGGTGGATGTGAATTCTCGATGCGTAATGCCGACGGCACACCAGATATTTCAGCACGTCCCACCAACAATATCTATCAGGAAAATGTGCTTACCCTGGCACGCAATTGTATTGAATATCTTAAAACCCGATAATCCGGAACGTGGAAATGAAAACAACAGTATCATTGTTTGCCTTAGCCCTTGGCGTTGCATGCATATCGTGTGTTGATAATTCACGCTTCGATATGGACATCCCCCCGGTTGTTCCTGGTAATGCGGGTGGAAACGGCCAGGAAAAACCTGTTGAGAGCAATTATTCCGAAAAACACCGTCCGCAGATTCATTACACCCCGGTTGCCAACTGGGTGAATGATCCAAACGGCATGGTATATCTCGACGGGGTGTGGCATCTTTATTACCAATATAATCCCGGAGGGCCTGATTGGGGTAACCTGTCGTGGGGGCATGCCACTTCCTCCGACCTGGTTCATTGGAAGGAGGAGGCCGTGGTTCTCCGTCCTGATAATCTGGGGATGGTGTTTTCAGGAAGCGCAGTCTGCGACCATGAGAATAGTGCGGGTTTCGGCCGGGATGCTATAGTGGCACTTTACACTGCCAGTGGTGAGTTCCAGCAGCAGGCGTTGGCGTATAGCACCGACGGCGGGATGACGTTTGCCACTTATGAGGGAAATCCGGTTATCGCGAACAGTTCAATGCCCGATTTCCGTGACCCAAAGGTGTTTTGGCATGAGGAAACTGCCCAGTGGATTATGTGCCTTGCGAAAGGGTGGTCATACGGGGTGGAATTATGGGGTTCTGCCGATCTCCGGCACTGGGACAGACTGAGTGAATTCACTATCCCTGACGAAAGGTGCAACAAGGGGCAGTGGGAATGCCCCGACCTGGTGCGTATGCGATTTAACGGGCATGACAAATGGGTTCTTCTGCTGAGTGTGAATCCGGGCGGCCCCTGCGGTGGGAGCGGCACTATGTATTTCCCCGGGGAGTTTGACGGAACTGTGTTTGTTGCCGACACCCGTGATGATTATCCGTTGTGGGTTGACCACGGGCCTGACAATTATGCCGGTGTGACATGGAGCAATGCCCCTGAAGGGAGGAATGTGTTTATCGGCTGGATGAACAATTGGAACTATGCCGGGGCATCGCCGGTCAGCCCGTGGAGGTCGGCTTTCACCCTGCCGCGAGAGTTGACACTGATTGAAAAGGATGGCTTGGCCACATTGTGCAGCAGGGTTGTGGAGGAACTTGATGGTATTGCCGGTAGCCCGCAACCTGTCAACGGCTCGTTTGATGCCGGTGATGCCTATAAACTTTCATTGGTTTTGCCTACAGGGGAAAATTCCCGGTTCTCGCTTTCAAACAGCGTTGGCGAATGCATGGAATTCGTATATAATGCGTCAAGCCGTTCGCTGACCGTAAAGCGAAACGGACGCACCGGGAATACGGTTTTTGCCGATTTGTTTTCCTTACCGGGTGTCAATGTGCCGCTTGGATGTGCCGGTTCTGCAACCGGGTTGGATATCTATGTCGACCAATCATCGGTTGAGGTATTTGCTTCCGACGGTTCGGCAACGGCAACTTTCCTGGTTTATCCTACCTGTATTTATGACAGGCTGGATGCAGTGGGGCTTGAGGCAACGGTGACCAAGTTGGAACGTATCTGGTAGATGTAAAACTAATACAAAACCGGTGATGTGCATTGCACATCACCGGTTTTGTATTAGTTTTACAGGAAGAGCATCAAGCCGGCGGATAGGGGGTTGAATTGCGGGGAACCGTGGCCTTGGAGTACGGATTGGGGGGAATAACGTAGGTAGAGGCCGCAACCTTTATAAAGGTTGATGCTGCCGAAAAGGTCGAAGGTGATGCGGCGGTGGTGGAAGTTTTCGGCATATTCCTCGATATGGTTGCCGTCGGAGTTTATGTACCATGATTTCAGGGAGGCGTGGGTGTTGAAGTTGAGAATTCCGCCAACGGTTACGGAGAGTGTTGTTTTGGGAATTTTCTGGGTGTAGAGCAGCGGTAAGCCGAGGCTGAACACCTTTATCCGTGATGACTGGGAATGGGTATAATCGGGATAGGGGCGCGTGGTGATGCCTCCTTCGTTGTTGATTCCCAGTCCGTGGCCTGATGTGGTGATTTTGTAGTTGCGCCAATCGAATCCGAAACCGAGCGAAACTGACAACAGCTTGGTGCGGTAGCGGATGGCAAGTGCGTTAATCCATGAGATTTCCAATGATTTGTTCCATTGCAAGCCCAGGTCGGCGGGTTGCCCGTAAGGATAAACGAATCCGAGACATAAGCCACCTGTCACCACCTCCCAATGGCGTTTTTTAATTTTTACACCCAATGTACCTTCGGTGAATGTGGTTTCGAAGCCGGTGTGGGTGTATTGATCCGATTTCACGGAGGCATTGGGAGAATATGGCTGGACATAGACGTTTTCCACAAGGCTGTCGCCTGAATGTTGCAATATGGTGATTTTTAATCCGGCGGGACTTTCGGTTATTACTGTGCGTGACGGGCTGTAAGCCGACATTATCGTGTCGGTTTTTTCAGTCTGTGCCATGGCGGTAAGGGCGCTTAGCGCGATGATGGCTGTAGGGATATAGCGTGGCATTGGTTGTAAAAGTTATAAGTTGTAAGTTATAAGTTATAAGTTGTAAGTTGTAAGCTATAGGTGAGAGGTGCTAAAAGTTTACGGAGACGCCGAGTGTCCAGGTCTTGAATTCAGGCCCGTAGTAGGTGCGCATCAAAGGCATGGGGCTCCATTTGGCATAGACTCCTATAAAGTCGCGAAAACCGAGTATCCCGATAAGTTCGGCTGTGAACAGGCGCTGCTGGAGTCCTTTGAATGTCTCCTTGTAACGGATTCCGTCAATCTTCATTTGTGTGCATGCCTTGGAATATGTGTTGAGGTTCAGCAATGTGCCGAATGCGATGCCGAAATTGCGATAAATTTTCTGGCTTACCATCAGTGGGAAATGGAACGTCAATACCTCCCAGCGGCTTTTCACATCGGTGGCGTCGGTCGTGACGGGTAGGATGGCCAGGCGGTCGCCTTCTTTGCCAAATACAAAATTATCGGCTGTAAGGAATTGTTTCGTGCCGAAACCTGCCCCGAACCGGAAATCGGGCCCGTTGCGCCAAGGTTGCCATTCCACCGACACGATTTCCGCGACGCCTACTTCGAAGCTGTTGCGTAGACCTGCTTTCCCGTCGTAGGCGAAATCCCAACCCCAGTAGATGTTGCGTAGGACGGTAAGGTTGCGCCGTGGCTTGAATTTGCCTTCGGACGATGTTGAAGATTGTTTCTTTTGCTTCCCTGTGAAGAGGGGGTGTGACAGGAAAACGGACTCGGAAAACTCCTCACGGGCAGAGTCGGTGTTTTCCTCCACCGTCACGCTGTAGGTGTATAATTTCATCGATGTGTCGTTTTCAGCGTTTCGGATAACAGCTTTGACTATGGTGTTGTTACCGTTTTTTGTAATGACGACATAATCGGCGTTGTCAAGTATTTTAACAGTGTCGGCTGGTTCGGTTTGTGCTGTCATTGCGAGAACCGGCAGCAGTCCGAATGCGAGTAATGCAAGAAGTTTCATGTGATTATGATTATAATAAGTGGTGGAATATCGGATGGCAGGATTGCTATCGTTTTATCATGTTACGTATTTCATAGGGTTCGGCTTTCCCCTGCATGTAGATGAGGGTTGTTTTGCTTCCTCCTGTAAGGGTGGAATTGAGATAGAACATGTAGCGGTACTCCTTACCCTGCGGAATCAAGGTATAGAACCCGAAATACAGGTGTCCATCCTTGAGGGATACTTCCCTGGATTCGGCTTTTGCACCATCGCGTGTAACGGCACGTTCCATATCCTGTGTAAGGGAGGGGTCGCCGGTTACCGATACGCTGCGGTAAATGCTCAGGTTGGAGTTTTGCAGCTGCTTGCCTGTAACCGACACCGCTGTGACTTCCGCTCCTGGACGATGCTTTATCCCGTCGTCGAAAAACGGTTCTATGGCCATCCCTTCCTGCGCACGGGCTGCCGGTACGAGTACAAGCGTGAGCAACAATGTTGGAATTAACGGTTTCATATTATCGGGGTTTCTTGATTGTGGCATAATGTGGCGGGCTCTCGGAGATTGTCTGAAAAATTTTTTCCAAAAGATTTTAAGACGCTCTCTCACTCCAATTGCCCCATTATGTCGGCTATTTCGTGTAGTTCGTTCGTGATAGAGGCTTCTATGCAGTTTGATGCTTCCTCCATTTCGTTTAAATCGGCAAACATAAGTTTCATAACGGCATCACGGTCGGAAATGCGCTGTCCGTTTACATAGGCCACGCATTCGCCGGTGCTTTGCTGACGTATTACACCCGACAGCAACGACCCCGTAACCGCTATTGCCACAGCTACAGCGGCTACGTTGCGCCATATGGGTGGGGAAACTGTTTTGCGCGATATGGCGGCGGGCTTCCGGCGAATGACGTGCAGTCCCATTACGGCGCATGCTTCCTGTATAACCGGGTCATCGGGGTTATTGATGCCGGTGGCAAGTTCACGGCGTAGCAACCGCTCCTCGTCCAACGATGTGTCTGCGTTGAAATATCGTTCGATGAGGTTATGTAGTTCGGGGGTGTTCATGACTTCGGCTGGTTGTAAAGGGTTCGTATTGTTTTGCGGGCGCGTGCCACGATCAGTCTGGCGTTGGCTTCGGTTATGTCGAAACGGATGGCTATATCCTCGAATTCCCATTCATCGCGGTCGCGCAGGTAAAGGATTTCACGGTCGCGCGGCGACAGGTGCCTTTCGATTAGTTTTTCAACCGTCAGGTATATTTCGTTTTGTTGCCGGAGGTCAGCCTCGGTTTCGTCGTCCCAGGCCAGTGTGCCGGTGTCGCCGTCGAGTGAGTCGGTAGGGTGGGCGGCACGTCGGCGCAGGCGGTCGATGCTGAGGTTGCGCACCGTTGTTACCAACAATCCTTCGGCATGCGATTCGCGATTGATGTCGATGCGGCTCTGCCATAGTTTGAAAAATGCATCCTGAAGAACATCGCGTGCGTCTTCGTCGTCGGATAGAGCAGTCCTGGCCTTTGAGAAAAGGCGCGGTCGGAGCCGTTGGAAAACCGATGTCAGCAGGTCATTTTTCATTTCTATCCTTAATACGTGGCAGAATCCGTTTTGCAACAAATTTTGTGAAAAATTTTTTATTTAGTGAAATAAAATGACGAAATAAATGGGGACGCTCACGCGCCCCCATCGGTGGGTTAACGGCCTGTAGGCCGTAACATAGTGTGAATTGCTGCTATGATGTTGTTTGAATTGTCTGGTAGGTGGATGTCAGCGGTAACTGAACTTTACCTTTACCGTACCCCGGTTTGTGATTACCGATACGTAATCATTACCCGTAAATTCCGTCAGTTTCCGGGTGTGCACTTTTACAAGTGTGTTGTATTTGCCCTCCGATTGCTGATGGATTGCGGCAATTGTTTTGACGCTGCAATTGTAGCGTTTGCCGTTGACCTGCATCGTTGCACTGCCTATTTGAAGCGGGGTGGATGAGGTAATCATTACCTGCACGTTTGTGCCGTCGGTGTTGTCGAGACGTATGAATCGGGCCGACAGCTTTTCAGGGACGGGGGTGTCATCAAGAGGTTTGTCGGGAAGGTCGGCTATAACCATGCCGGCAAGCGATTCGTTGAGGGAATCGAGTGTCGCTTCGGCATTTGTCAAGGCTTCCTCTAATGTGGAGAGCTGGATTTCGAGGTGGTCAAGGCTGAGTTCCTCTGCGGATACCCCATCTGCAGAGAAAGTCCTGTTGGTTTTATTGAAGCGTTTGCGAATTTTTGCGGCTTTCTCACGGAATTTGGCTGCGGTTTTACGGGTCTTTGCAGCTAGTTTGCGCGATTCTTCAGCAGCTTTACGGTTGATGGCAGCCTGCGCACGAGCCTCCATAGCTTGTGCCTTGGCTTCCAATGCCTGAGCCTTGGCTTCCATTTTTTGGATGTCCCATGGCTCGGAAGTTTGTTTGCGCGGTTGTTCGGATTGACGTGTCTCTGATTTTTGCCGCCGGGCCTGTGGCTTGGGAGTTACATAGATAGTCTGGTTATTACCTTCGTTAATGACTGTTATGATAGACTCGTCATCATCTTCGTCGGTTACGCGGATAAAGCTTTCCTGGTGTGATGATTCTGATTTCTGTTTATTTTCGACGATGCGGCGCATTTTATTCAGATGGTCGATGTAGGATGTGCAGCCGGTGTCGCGCAGGTATTCCTCCATTTGGTCGAATGTCACAGGCTCGCCGTTGATTGTCGGTGCTTCGGCAACCTCGTCGAAAACCTTTATTTCGATATATTTAGGGTTGCTTGCAAGGACGTCGAGATCCCACACGCTTTTACGGCTGCCGGCATTGGATGAGGTTCCGGGGGTGGCACTTTCAGATAATCCAAGGGCGGCAGGTTCCTTGGTGGGGGATGTCATTGCCATATCGGGCATTGCGTTTTTGATTGCGCTCCCGGCTTCAGGCACCTGGAGTGACAAATAGCCATTGGGCCCGGATTCGTCAAGAGCCATGTCGTAAGCCACGATGTCGGCATTGTCAGGCATCTGCACTTGCAAATCTGTATCGGCAATGCTGTTGAAAATCGAGGCAAAGGTGCTTTGTTGTGAAAGCAGCATTATGCCGCAGAAGGCTGGAAGGATGGCGACGGCACGCATGCGCGTCGACCTGTCGGGTGTTTTTTCGTACATCATGGCGAATCTTTGTTTTAGTTTGCTGTGGTTAAGGCCGCTTGCCACGGCTGACAGCTTTGTGCCTGCGGCTTTTCGGACTAACAGCAGTTGGTATTCCTTTATGTCGCGGCCTGTGCGGATCACGCTTTCGTCGGCCTGGTATTCATGAACGGCACGAAGTTCTCTACCCAAAAGCCATGCTGCCGGATTCCACCACATGACCGCCACGCACATTTTCGAAATCATCAGGTCGATGCAGTGCATGTTTCGGATGTGTCCCAGCTCATGCTCTATAATCATGTCGCTATCGTCGAGATAGTCGCGTCGTGTCATGAAAATCAGGTTGAGCAGGCTGAACGGGTTTATCCGCTCATCATCCAGGAGGATAAGCCGTATCTTTCCAAATCTCAGGCATTCCCCGCGTCGGCGCATCCTTGCGATTGACAATATCCCGGAGAGAAGGCGCAACAGCATGACTACGCCCCCTGCAAATGTTATTGCGCATGCCACGCGGATTAACGTGGCCACATCCGGTTGGCCTGATGGCTTGTCATATTCCTTGGATAGGGTGGTGGGTGTGAGTGCCTCCCGGCTTGTCTCCTCTGCGGTTTCTGATTTCGGAATCAGTTCCGAACTCCCGGATGGGAATGCATATCCATATCCATCCTGAAATGTTGCCGGTAAAGGCTCTCCCGGAGATGTGCCGGTGTTTTCCACGCCGTTGTCATGTGCCCCGGTTCGGGAAGCCGTTGTGTTTACCAATGCCGGTGCAATCAACGACATGATGTAAATGGCGAGGATTATTGCACGGTTGAACGAGGGCATCTTAATCCGGGATAGCAGGAGTTTGTATATCCCGTAGCCTGCGGCAAGGAACAGTGCGGCATGAAGCAGGTATGCAAGGAATAATCCGATAGTCATTGGGGAGGGTGGTTTGTGTTACGGGCTTATTTTTTATTTGCCGCTGATTTTGTTTCTATCATCTCAAGAAGTTCCCGGAGTTCTTCGGCGGAGAACTCCTCATTGTCGACCAGCGAACAGACGGCTTCCTTATAGGAGTTGTTGAAGTAATTGCGAATCATTTCACCTACGGTGCGCCGCCGGTATTCCTCGATGGGTTTTGCGGCAAAATAACGATAAGAGCCGCTTACTGCCTCATGGGTGACATAGCCTTTTGCCTCTAGGGCGCGGACAAAGGTGGAAATTGTGTTGACATGGGGCTTTGGATCGGGAAGAAGTTCCATAATTTCCTTTACGAACAAAGGACCGTTCTGCCAGAAAATGAGCATTATTTCCTCCTCTTTGTCTGTAAGCTTGATTTTGGGTCTTGATTCTCTCATATCAAAATTTTTTTGTGTCGGAAGCCGGGATGGCTTCATGGTTTTAGACAATCCCTTAGTCGGCTTTGCGGCAAAGATAAAACGAAAAAAGTCGTTGAACAAATTTTTCAACGATTTTTTTCGTTTGCAGGGTGAAATAATTGTAGGGGTATATCCTGGTCTTATCGGATAATATAGGGGTGGATTGCTGCAAATTGGTGATTTACAGTATTGTTGCAGTCTGCTTCATCCCGTTCAGCGCTTTATGAGGCGTTTTTGCAGCCATTCCCTTACAGGCATATCGTATAGTTTGAGACATGCGTAGGCTGTGAGCAGCGAAAGGATGAATGTGGAGGCTGATACGAATATGTGGGCGCCAACCGAGGCTGCGGGGTTACGGCCTACCGAAATGTCTCGTCATCTTATATGGTTGGACCTGATGCGTGCCACGGGCTTTATGCCGCAGTATGGTTTATGGCAGCGGCTGCAAGGATTATTGCGGATGTGACGGCACCTACAGCTATGAGTATGTCGCCTACGGTTACCGTGATTGTCATCCGACCGATATTTGCCCAGACCGGTCCTATAGGAATGTTGAATATGGGCTGGCTCAGACGTTCGATACCGTCGTTATTGTTTTTCACCGGGTCAAGATAGTTGGCTATGCGATAACAGAGGTAGCCGAATGCCGATCCGATAACGGCCCCTGCCAGTAGGTCGCCCGGATAGTGTACGCCAAGGTATAGGCGGGTGTAGGAATTGAGTGCAGCCCAGCCGAAAATGAACATCAGCATGCGTCGGCGTGGGAAGAGGAATGCCATGAATGTGGCCAGCGCGAAAGAGTTGGCCGAATGACATGACGGGAACCCGTAGCTTCCACCACGGTAATCGTCGACAACGATGGTAAGCGCCGAGAGCGGGTTTTCCAGATTCGAGGGGCGCAGACGTTCAACCATCGGGCGGATAAATGTGGCACAGGTCTGGTCGGTGAGGGTTATTGCCAGCGCTATCGCCAATACATAGATTCCGGCTGATTTAACGCCGTGGGTGCGCAGCAACACGATCAATATAGCCGCGTACATCGGAATCCATATGAACCGGCCTGTGAACAGCATCATGAACCGGTCGAGAAACGGGGTGTGCATCCCGTTGAAAAACAGGAATACGGAAGTGTCTATCTGGTTAAGGAATTCAAGCATCTGTGTCAGGTTAAAAGGGATGGGAGATTGGAGATGTATATATGTGTGTGGTTAAAGATTCGAGATAGTTTTGTAAAGAGTCTGCAAATAGGCTTTTGACGGTGTTTCGAGGTTGGCGGCATCAGGCCCGGATGCTTGCTCGGTGATACCGGCATCCACGTTATAGACGATAGTATCCGAGGCGGTTACAATCCCGATTAACGAAGGCTCGGTGAAAACCGCATAGTGTGGAGACGTGGGATTCAGCATATCTTTGCTGAACGTGAATGCGGAAGCATCCATCCCAAGCAGCCCGAGAAGGGTTGCCGCGATGTCGGTTTGTGAGCCGGGAACGCTGATTTTGCGCGGAGCCTGAGGGCTGATTGCGCCGCCGGTGAGGACTAATGGCACATGGTGGCGTTTGGCGGCATCGGGGAGGTCGAGAGGCCAGGCGCCGAGGTGGTCGGGCACGATAATGACCAAAGAGCATGCATAGCGTGGTGTTTGCTTGAGCCTTTCAAGGAAATCGCGCAGGCATCGGTCGGTGTAGGCAAACGCGTTTTTTTGCGGATGACCGGCAAACTTCGGGTCGCTATAGGGTACTTCGAACGGTTCGTGTGAGCTTGATGTCTGTATGACCCTGAACATGGGGGCATGTGGAGTGTTGACCTTGCTGTAGGCATCCAGGTCGGCCAGTACGCGGTCGAATAGCAGGTGGTCGTGTGCGCCCCATTTGCCGGTACGGTCGGCGATTGGGAAATCCTTGTCGCATACAACCAAGTCATAGCCTGCGCTTATCAGGTATGCGTTGATGTTTGCGAAATTAATGTCACCGCCGTAATAGTAGGTTGTGCCGTAACCGGCGTTTTTCAATTCGCGTGCGATTGATGGCAGCTTCTCAGTTTTATCGGTATATTTCAGCAGGCTCATCGACGGTTGCGCCGGGAAACCGCTGAGAATCGATGGCAATGCGCGGTCGGTTCTGAAACTGTTGGCATAGAAATTCGTAAAGCAGATTCCAGTTTGTGCCACCGAATCAAGATGTTCGGCTACATCCTCCCCTCCGAGCGACGGCATAAGCTGTGCCGAAAAACTTTCAAGAATCACCAGGTATATATCCGGTTCCGTGCAATCAAGCAACGTGTCGTTAACGGTGCTATTGATGGTGATTGAGTCTGTTACGGCTTTTTTGCCCGGGATCGGAGAGGTTGCAAATTCGGCGAGTGACACCATTGCTGCCGCCGCTTCCTCATCGGTCATGAATCTGTAGCGTTTGGCATAATCGTTCTGATGGGTGGCAGAATAAAGCAGACTGAAAGCAGGGTTTATTGCTGCATGGTTTAAGATTTTTTTCTGGCTGAAATATGCACGGCTGAGATTCATTGTCGAGACAGTGACACCGCCTCGGATAGGGATGAAGAGCGAGGCTGTGAGCAGGGTCAGGACTACGGTTGCCGTTACGCGCCGGTATGTGACGGGATGGATTCGGCACACGGTTCGTGAAAACGCAGTATAGATGCCATAGGCAATGGCTGCCACAGCAATGACACCGATGAAAATCTGATGCGCCGTGGCGCTTGCAAACGCTGCCGACGGGGAAGTGGAGAAATAGAACAACGGGGTCATGTCGAGGCGGAATCCCCAATAACCGTAAAGCTCAAGGTCAAGCAGGGCTATGGAGGCAAGCAGAATCGCTGTAACTGCGAAATAAGCTTTCAATGCCGTGTCAAGCCATCTGTGTCTCACCCATATCCCGGCCAAAATAATCAAGGCGGGGATAACGGTCAGATAACCGGCTACGGAAAAGTCCATCGGCAGCCCGTGCCAAATCACCGAAAAGTGGTCGGCCAGCGTGACATCATGCATGAGACTGTTATAGTACAGCATGAAAACAACTTTTTGCAGCACGAAGAATGCCACAAAAAACGCCATCACCATCAAGAGTTTCAGCACTGCTTTTTTCACGGACTAAAAATTCAGAGATTGCTATGTGTTCAGAAATTGCTATGTGGTTTCAGTGAACGAAGCCTTGACGGCCTCAACATGTTGCTTTGGTTATACAGTTCCTTTACGCATACAAAGTTACATAAAAACCTTCGGATATACCCGCCCGTCAGGTATAAGATTGGTTAAATCCGCCTTTATTCGATTACCGGCATACCGAAAAGCCCACGTTCAATGGTGAGGTCGCGGACGGAGCCTTTGCGGATGCCCCGGTAGGTTGAAAACGTCACTTCGGTGTCCTTTATCCTGCCATCGGGGAATTGCAGTTTGAGATGCCATGTGTGATATTTGCCGTCGGGAACATGGCGGTTGCGCGATACACGCCTATAGCGTGTATGCTCTTTGCGGTATTTTTCAATCACCGTGGTATGCTCCACATGTGCTGTCGACTTATCGGCACACCATCGGTTCAGCCCTAGGAACAGGAAGAACGTTACCGAGCCGACCAGTAACAGATGGAAGGGGAGGGTATAGATAGGTTTGCTGAAGCCGAACAGGTGCGACCATCGCGGAATCAATGGTATAGCGGTGGCGATGGCCGGTATTGCGGCCACTATTGTGGGCACCCACCATTCAACCATGGTGTTGCCGAGTAACGATAATCCTCCTCCCAACAAAAACAGCGCCACAAACAATAATACGACTCCGATGATAGTAGACATAGTCGATCCGGGTTTCATAGGTGTATCTATTTTTACAATGCTATTGAAAAGTCAAGATGGCTCATGATTCTAAATATTGAAGTCATTGTGGCTTCACTTGCAAAATTACGCAATTTGTGCTTAAACGCAATGACGTTGTGTGGCGATAAAAATTTGCATTAGCGGATAAATACATGTAAATTTGCCGCACGAATAAGGCGAATTTTCATAATCACTGTTGTAATATATTAATATTCAAAATGAAAAAGATTTTTGTCAAGGCCGTTGCGGCCGTTGCAATGATGTGCGTTGCCATGCCTGCCATGGCGCAGTTCAATTTGAAAAAGGCGGTAGGGGCTGCCGCAAATACGGTAAAGGCCGTGACCCTTACTGATGAACAGATGGCCGAATATGTGAAGGAATATATCGACTGGATGGATAAGCATAATCCTGTAACCCCGGCTGACAATCCTTACACAATCCGTTTGAACAAGCTCACGGAGGGGTTGACAAGTGTTGAGGGGATACCTTTGAATTTCAAGGTTTATGATGTTATTGATGTGAATGCCTTTGCATGTGCCGACGGCAGTGTGCGTGTGTTCTCCTCGCTGATGGATATTATGAGCGACGAAGAGCTGCTTGGTGTAATCGGGCATGAGGTAGGCCATGTGGCTCACAAGGATTCGAAGAAAGCATTCCGCACGGCCCTTCTCACATCGGCCTTGAAGGACGGGATTTCGTCGACCGGCGGTAAGGCTGCCGCACTTACTGATTCCCAGCTCGGAAGCCTCGGAGAGGCGCTTGTAAACGCTAACTATTCGCAGAAACAGGAGCGTGCCGCAGATGATTATGGTTATGAATTCCTGAAAAAGGGTGGTAAGAATCCCTGGTCGATGGCTCTTTCTTTCCAGAAACTGAAAGCCTTGCAGGAAGAGGCCGGTGCGAAGAAGGACAGCAAAATCAACCAGCTGTTTTCAACCCATCCCGACATTGACGCCCGTATCAAGCGCATGGAGGAAAGGGCTACCAAAGAAGGTATCGCCAAGCCTTAAGCAGGAATGGCGTCATAGCGAATAATATCTGGACTGCCCTTATATAGCCGTTGTAATATCGGCATAAAGATGCAGGTTCGCCAACAAACAAGCTCCCCAAAGTCTCATAAGGACTTTGGGGAGCTTGTTTGTTGTGGTTCATTGTTTATTTTTCGGCGAGGTCTACGGCGTAGTAGACTTTGCGTCCTGTTGGATAGATGCCTGTTATGAACATCACTTTGTCGGATTCGGAGGAGTCCATGATGGCTTTGTAGACATTTTCCACATCTTCCTGGGAGCGGACGCGCATGTTGTTGATGTCGAGGATGATGAATCCTTCGCGTATGCCTGCTTCCTTGAATTTGCCGTTGGTAAGGGCCTTGACCTGCACCCCTCCCGAAAGGCGGAATTCGCGGAGTTGCTCTGCGGAAAGTTCCTTGAAGGCACAACCTAGGGCTGTGAAATCGGATGATTTTGTCACCTGGGTGCCACCCTGGCTGTTGCGCAGTGTCACAGATGCCGAGCGGGTTTTGTTGTCGCGTATGTAGCCGAGGGTGATTTTGTCGCCTGGGCGGTATTTGCTGATTTCACCTTGCAATTGGGCGGTGTTGTGGGTCGGGGCGCCGTTGATGCTCACAATCACGTCGCCCTTCTCTATGCCGGCTTCAAGGGCGGCGCTGCGGTCGTTGACTTCCTCGACATAGATACCGTCGTTGGTGGCGGTTATTCCCTTCTCTTTGGCAATTTGCGGGGTCAGTTCGGTGAACAGCACCCCTAGCACAGCCCGCTGCACCGAGCCGTATTGCTTGATGTCGGTAACGATTTTGGTTACAATCGAAGTAGGGATGGCAAAGGAATAACCGATATAGTTGCCTGTTTCGGAATAGATTGCCGTATTGATGCCGACGAGTTCGCCATTGATGTTCACGAGGGCGCCACCCGAGTTGCCGGGGTTGACGGCGGCATCGGTCTGTATATAGCTCTCAATGCCCATTGCGCGGCCACGGGCTGCCGCCCCCACGCTGCGGGCTTTGGCGCTGACAATGCCGGTGGTAACGGTTGAGGTAAAGCCGAATGGATTGCCAACGGCCAGCACCCATTCGCCTACGCGGAGGGCGTCGCTGTCGCCCACGGGTATCACAGGCAGGCCGGTGGCTTCGATTTTGAGCAGTGCCACATCGGTGGCGGGGTCGGTGCCTATTACTTTCGCGTTGTAGATGCTGTTGTCGTTGAGTGTGACCTCAAGGCGTTCTGCTCCGTCGATAACGTGATTGTTGGTGACAATGTATCCGTCGGAGCTGAGAATCACTCCCGACCCGAGACCTCGCGGTTGCTCCTCGCGCGGCTGTTGCTGCTGGCGCGGTGCCTGGCGCCTGCCTCCGCCTTGAGGTGAGCCGAAGAAGAATTCAAACGGGTCGATATAGTAGCCGCCTCCGTTGTTTCCATAGCTCCCACGGCTGCGTGGTGTGGCATAGCTTTTGATGCTGACAACCCCGTTGACGGTGCTTTCGGCTGCCGAAGTGAAGTCGGTGGGTGGTGTAACGGTGTGTGAGGCGGTGTAAAGCGCCCCCCGGCGTTGTATGGGATTTTCGGAAACAGACGCCAGCCCGTTGCCGGTTGAATTGTTTTGGATGGAGTTTACCGCCAGTGCTGTAAGTGCGGAGCTGACGGCGGCTACCCCGATGGCTAATAATGTGATTTTGCCGTAAATTTTCATATTCGTAAGATAATGTTGTGATTGTTAAAGCTAATGTGAATTTTAACGGTGGTGCGTTAAAATCGATGTCTGAATATTCGATGCGAATTTAATGCAAAAGTTTAAATCGCAGCAAATGCCTGAAGGCATCTTAATCATATTTAATCTTGCGACCTTAAAATTAAGTGAAATTGATAATATAAGTGTGAAAAACGTTAAACATGTCAAATCGCCTGTCAACCTGCTATTCCCCGTAGAGACGGGATAGCATCCCGTCTCAATAGCATCCCGTCTCAATAACATCCTGTCTAAGTGACATCCCGTCTCACCTTTATCTTTTGACTCTTGTTTCCTCCTCCAGTCTATCCATTCAGCTTGCCGACCGAGAATTTTAACTTATTTCCGGCATAAATACCTAATTTGGATGATTAAATTGTTATCTTTGTAAGTGAAGTCGGTATGACTTCTCTATTGTACACGATAAATCGGTCGGAATGGGAATATTACCGGCTGATTTGCTAATCAGGATAAATAAGATATGTTGCAATTTATAACGAAGACTACACAACGGTTTTCTATGGCCGAAGAGGCGCAGATGGCTATCGAAGGGGGATGTCGGTGGATTCAGCTGTCGGCAGCATCGATTGGTGACAGCGGTTTGTCATTGCGTGAGGTGGCAAATGAGATAATACCATTGTGCCAGGAAAACGAGGCGTTCCTCATCATAGAGGATGATGTGAATCTTGTGGAAGAACTTAAGGTTCACGGGGTGTTCTTACGCGACCATTCGCGCACTACGGTAATGGAGGCACGTGAGCGCCTGGGGGCGCATGCCGTGATAGGTGTGTATGCCGCATCGGTCGAAGATGTTATTGCCCTGAAAGGGCTTGATGTGGATTATGTGGCCGTGCCTGTGCCGGTGGGTGACGCTCCGGTTGCCGATAATTATGCACGTTTTATACAGGAAGTCCCGGAGCCGGGTTTCCACATAGTGGCGCTTGGAGAATTCGGATTGGATGAGTTGCCGGGCATTCTCGAGGCCGGGTGTGCCGGGGTTGCTGTTTCGGCTGCAATTGCTGATTCCGACAATCCTGTCGAAGCTACATCTGCCATGATTGAGGTCCTTGAAAAAGCCCGCTATGGAGGGTGAGTCATTATAAATATAGAGATATTAAATATTTATGAGATTTATAGGGATAATCCCCGCGCGTTATGCCTCTACGCGCTTTCCGGGAAAGCCGCTTGCAATGCTGGGTGAGATGACTATGATCGAACGGGTTTACCGCCGCGTGTCGGTCGAGCTTGACGATGTGTGGGTGGCAACTGATGATACACGTATTGCCGATGCAGTGAAGGGGTTTGGTGGCAACGTGGTTATGACTTCTGAAACGCACCGTAGCGGTACCGACCGTTGCCGTGAGGCTTATGAAAAGGTGGGTAACGGTTTCGATGTGGTAATAAACGTGCAGGGTGACGAGCCTTTTATCGACCCTTTGCAGATAAGGCAGATAAAGGCATGTTTTGACAGTGCTGATACCGACATTGCCACTTTGGTTCGCCCGTTTGATGCCGGTGCCGGTTATCAGGCTCTTGAGAATCCTAATACGCCTAAGGTTGTGTTTGATGACGATATGAATGCCTTGCTGTTCAGCCGTTCGGTTATACCGTTCATAAGGGGATGCGAACGGGAGCAATGGCCGGCGCAGCACCGTTTTTACACCCATATAGGGATGTATGCATATCGTGCCGGGGTGTTACAGGAGATTACCCGGTTGCCCCAGTCATCGCTCGAACTTGCCGAGTCGCTGGAACAGTTGCGGTGGTTGCAGAACGGGTATCGTATAAAGGTCGGTGTGTCTGAATGCCCTACTATAGGGATTGATACGCCGGATGATCTTGCAGCTGCAATAAAACTAATTTCATGACTGTGTTATGACGGAACCTAATCGTTTGCATGCTCCTGAAATCCACCGGCTTGGCGGGATGGAACTTCCACCGGTAGGGCGCATGCGCCTTGTCAACGGGGTGGAGCTTGTAACTCTCGACCACGGACGCCAGCCGGTTAACCGGCTTACGGTGTCGTGGCCTGTTGGAACTGCCGATGCCGATTGCCCGGACGCTTTGCGTTTGCTGCGTCTGATGCTTTGTGAAGGGGCGGGGACTCGTAGCGGGGCCGATATTGCCGAATTATTCGAATTTAACGGCGCATGGATCAAGGTGGAGACAGGCAGGCACGTAACATCCGTAACGTTGCATTCGCTTAATAAAAGTGTAGGTGAAGTGCTGCCTGTGATTGGCGACCTCATTACCGCCCCTACATTCCCCGCTGATACTTTTTTGAAAATAAGGGAAAAAGAAGCTTCTGCATGTGCGTTGCGTCGCAGCAAGGTGGAGCAGAAGTGTGCGGAACTCAGTAATATACAGTGTTTCGGGCGGGGTAACCCGTTGGCATTGGCCCAGACTCCTGAATCTTTGCGTGGTGTTGAAAAAGAACGGTTGGATGATGTGCACCGGCGGCTTGTCCTAGGCACTATGCCTACGGTGTATTTGGCCGGGGCGCTTGATGACAGGCTTTTGGCGCAGGTAGAGGCGGTAATAGGCAGGATTGGGTTCGGAATGGCAACCGCCCCGGTTGTGCGGAAGGTGATTACCGCCCCGGTTAAAGCTACAGGGGAACGGGATGTGACGCTTGACGAAAATTCCATGCAGACTGCCATTAAAATCGCACTGCCGACAGTAAATCGTCATCATCCCGATTATGAGCTGTTGAGATACACGGTGTTTGCCCTAGGGGGATATTTCGGAAGCCGCCTTATGGCGAATATCCGTGAGGATAAAGGATATACCTATGGGATTTCGGCTTCGTTAGCCAGTATGCCCGAAGGTGCTTTTGCCGGTATTTCATGCCAGGCCGACAATAGTTTCGCGCAGGCTGTGATAGATGAAACGGAAAAGGAAATCAACCGGCTGGCCTCCGAGCCGATGACTGACGATGAGCTGGAAATTGTAAGGAGTACTGCAATAAGCGGTTTGACCACAATGCTTGATTCCCCGTTTTCGATAATGGACTATCATCAGATTCTAGATATGTACGGGTTGCCTCCTACATATTATGCACATCAGCTTGAGGTGTTGCAATCGCTTTCCCCGGAAATGATAACCGAATGCGCTGCAAAGCATCTGGCAGATGCCCCGAGGCTTGTAGCATTGGCGGGTAATCCGTCAGCAGGCCAGATGGGCTGAGGAGGGTTAAAGGCAGGTCGGATATCTGCATGGTTCTAAGAAGTATTGGCAAACTGAATTCTAAATGACACAGAATAAAATAAATAAATTGGAACTGACGTGGATAGGGAAGCACGATGACTCCCAGTCCATTGAACCACGGTTGCTGCTTGAGATTCCGGAATATGGTTTCGGTGAAGTCCAAACCGGGACTATGCCAAACGGGAAACCATGGCCCGGCAATCTAAAGATTCGTGGGATAATGAATACAAGACGTATATATCCGGAATCAGCGATGAAGACCTGGAGGCCGTCAAAGCAATACTCGCTGATGATCACAGGACTGCCGAAGACATAGAATTTGTAGACAAAGTATTTGAGAACGTGGTGTTTTCGAATATGAATACCGTGGCTATGGAGGAGTTGGGTACGAATGCAACAGACGAATGGAAGTATGCCCATGCCAACAGGATTGTTCAGGTCGCCACGCTTACCGGGGGTGCAAGGGATTTGGCTATAGCAAAGAAAAATTCGTTTGATTCAATACCGTCGGCATTTGGCATCACGACCAAACAAGGTAAGATGTATCTTATCAAAGGGGAGTTTAATACAGAAACAAAATTATCCCGATGCAAAATCCTGTTTGCCGACCAATACCTGACAATAAACCCTGGCGACCTTTGGCTTGACATCAAGACAACCGGCCTTGATAACGAGGGGGTAGTGGCCTTTAAGAATTCGAAAAAACCGGAAAAACTAATCAGGCGTATTATTGCTTTAAACACAAAGAAGGATGATATTGTGCTTGATAGTTTTCTAGGCAGTGGCACCACTGCCGCTGTTGCTCACAAAATGGGTCGTCGATGGATTGGTGTCGAACTTGGCGACCACGCATATACACACTGCGCGGTGCGTATGCGGCAGGTGATTGAGGGAGAGCAGGGCGGCATTTCAAAATCGCAGAATTGGCATGGTGGTGGCGGCTTCAAATTTTATGAGCTTGCACCGAGCCTTCTCAATCGCGACAAGTATGGCAACCTTGTCATTAACAAAAGGTATAATGCCGATATGCTGGCTGCGGCTATGGCGAAACATCAAGGCTTTTCCTACTCACCCGATGAAGAACTTTATTGGAAGCAAGGACGTAGTTCCGAACATGATTTCATATTCACCACCACCAGGCTGATAACCGTCGGGATGCTTGAAGCCATCCATAGCCGGTTGGGCGAAAATGAATCCTTGTTGATATGCTGCACAAAGTTCCAGCCGGAGTGCGGCAACAAGTTTTCCAATATCACCATAAAGAAAATACCCAAAGTCCTCCTCAACACCTGCGAGTTCGATCACGACGACTACTCCCTCAACATCCTGCCGTTGCCCGACAGCGACTATTTTTCTGAAGAAGAGTATGACATAGACCTGGGGGAGGAACAAACTCCAGCCGTGGAACCGAATCTTTTCGATTGACTGATATGGATTCACATGTGAATTATATACGTCAGAGGCTTTCGCTTCGGAAGCCGCTTGTGAAGGCATTGGAGCTGACCGCAGCCGTGACGGATGCATTGTCGTTGCAGAAGCCTCCGACCGATGCCGGGATGCTTGAAATGTTTATTGCGGCAGAACTGGCCAAGGTCAAGGCAATAGTGCCTGCGGCCAGGAGTTTTGACCGCGACTTCCCATCGCTTGCTTTTTCGATAGCCACAGGCATAGGCAAAACCAGGTTGATGGGTGCCATCATCACATATCTCTATCTTGCAAAGGGTATCAGGCATTTTTTCATACTCGCGCCGAATCTGACGCTTTATGAGAAATTGATTAAAGACTTCGGGGATACATCATATTCAAAATATGTGTTCAACGGTATCAGTGAGTTTGTTGCAAACCCTCCGAGAATTGTTACCGGGGAGACTTACAATGAGCGCCCCGGCGGATTGTTTTCAGATATTGAAATCAACATTTTCAATATCTCCAAATTCAATAAGGACAGTAAGGAGGGAGGTAAGGGGACCCCGAGGATGCGTCGGTTGTCGGAATATCTTGGCCAGTCATATTTCGATTACCTTGCTTCTCTTCCTGATTTGGTTGTATTGATGGATGAGGCCCACCGCTATCATGCAGATGCTTCGAAACGCGCCATCAATGAGTTACGCCCGGTTTTAGGTTTTGAGATGACAGCGACGCCTTTCGACGAGAAAGGGCGTGCATTCAAAAATATTGTTTTTGAATATAATCTTGCCCAGGCTCTCGATGATGGATTATATGTAAAGAATCCTGCTATTGCGAAAGCCCGCAATTTCAACAAGGCTAATTACACTCCTGAAGAAATTGAAATACGCAAGCTCGAAGACGGTATTACCTGCCATGAGCACACCAGGGATGCTATCGAGATATACGCCAGGCAGCACAACTTGCCGGTAGTCAAACCTTTTATCCTTGTAGCTTGCCGGGATATCAACCATGCCAAAGCGGTAAGGAATCTGCTCGAAAGCAACCGTATATATAACGGGGCTTATCGTGGCAAGGTGCTCCAAATAGATAGTTCCACCAAGAAGGATGATGAAATAGAGCGTCAGTTTGTCGCACTTGAATCGCCGAATAACGGGATTGAAATAGTAGTACATGTCAATATGCTCAAAGAGGGCTGGGATGTCAACAATCTATACACTATTATCCCTCTCCGCGCTTCTGATGCCGCCATCCTGATTGAGCAAACCATAGGGCGCGGTCTGCGTCTGCCTTATGGTGGGCAGCGCACCGGGAATCATATAGTTGATACCCTTACAGTCATGGCGCATGACAATTTCCAAAAAGTAATCGAAGAGGCTCAGAAAGGCAATTCGGTGCTGCAAAAAGTGTCATATGTCGAACTGGATGACCGGGACGAGCGCGACCATGGTGGCCATGTGGAAACCACTCCGACATCCACAGAACAAAAGATTCAGCAGCGCATCAACAAGATAAAGGATGACATTTCCGAGAAATCGAAACAGCACATCACACAAGTTGGCAAGGCTGTGGAAGATGCGATGGTTGATATCGCGGCTGATGGCATTACATCCTACAGAGACTTCCAGCTGAAAGACATCAAGAAGACACTGCGGGAGAAAGCCATAGAACATATTAACAAAAGCGTCAAGGATAGTATCTTTGCCGAAGAGGAAGCGGCCGAACAGGTTATGCATGTTGATGAGGTTATCAATATCGTGATTGAGGAATATCGGAAAAACGTTATCGCAATTCCGCGAATCGTTGTGGAACAGCATAATGTCAAAGCCGTATTCGATGACTTCGACCTTGATACTTCGACCGGGTATGATCTCGACGAGCTACACCGTGAAATTATCCGTCAGGGCTTGCACAATACAACAGAGTTTGAAGTATTCGACGGTAAGACTGGGAGTTCTCAGCAACCGGCTGTTGAACAGCTTATTGCAGTTCTTGCTGATTTCGATGACATTGACTATGATGAAATTTCCGATTTGCTTTATAAATTGGTAGGGCAGGCTGTAGAGGCTGTTCGTCGCAATGCTTATGATATTACTGATGATGACCTTAACGAACGGGTTCACGCTTTCAAGCAGACCATCGCCGACAATATATACAGTCAGATGAAGGAACACTACCGTATCATACCTGGAGAGTTCAAGATTGGCAAGGTGCTTCCCTTCTCTAAAATCCTTGACCAGCCAATCCTTGTAAATAATTGGGGGTATCTCGATTTTCATGAGCCTGTGCCATCGCCAAAGTCTGCCGTGGTAAAATTTGTATATGTAGGATTCACAAAATCCTACTATACCAGATATCGCTTTGACAGCTCTACCGAGCTTGATTTCGCTTTCATACTCGAAACAAATAAGGAGGTTTTAAAGTGGATTCGTCCAGTTCCCAATCAGTTCGATATTTACTGGTCGGGTGGTACAAAGAAATATGAGCCGGACTTTATCGTTGAGACAGCCGACGCCATATATATGTGTGAGACAAAGGCTGAAAAAGATGTCAACGACCACGATGTGCTTGCCAAAGCAGGAGCTGCCCGCGAATTTTGTCGTATGGCATCGGATTTTACCACAAAACATGGTGGTAAACCTTGGCATTATGTAATAATACCGCACACAGTCGTTGACCGCAGTTATTCTTTTGCATATGTACTTTCACAAGCAAGGCTACATCAATGATGATATTCAATCTTATTGAAAAATGGCATGTAACGTGAGTTCTGTACAATGAACTCACGTTACATGGTATGCGGTAATCAGAAGGTCGCCGATATGGAGAACCCGAATGACGATGACATGCCCGGTGCAGGTGAGGGTATGAGCAATGGTTGCGATGACAGGCAGCCGGGGCCGATTGTGCGGCATGTTCCGGGACTGAGCAAACCAATGACTTCGTTGACAGGGTCAAGAAAGAATGCCGCGATATGACCAAGCACGGGAGTGCCGAGAAGTTCATAATTATTGCTGACGATTAATCGTTTGAGGCGGTAGAAGCCTTCCCCTAGGATGCTGCCCAGCAATGGGGTGAAAATAAGGTCTTGGTAGGAGGGGCGTTCCATGCACGCTTCGATGCCGAATTCCCATCCGATGGTCGATATGGCGGCACTATAGAGCATCGACTGCCAGAAGTTGAACCCGCATGTGCGTGCGCTCATGAAATAGGCGGCACCGGCATAGGGATGGAGCACGTAGTTGAATATGAACAGGTCGTGATCCCATTCAGGGCCTTTTTTGAAAATATTCTCATACCATCGGCGGTAGAATGGCACGCTGTTGATTTCGGCCCTGTTCCACGCGGTGGCATCTTCGGGCAGCATTTCCAATACGAACAGCGTCCCGACAAACGCCCCGGTAAGAACAGCCGTGTTAATCCACATGCCGTGCCACCACGGGTCGGAATATGTCCATGAAGCGGGCTTGGAGTAGATAGAGCGGGGATAGCCTGATATTAAGGCAAGCGTGTCGCGTGCGCTATATGGTGTCCCGATGTCGAGTTTTGGGGCTTCCGGAGCGTTAAAAGATTCATCATCGCCCTTGTCGGTAACATCTTCCAGCAGTTCTGGCGATTCCGGTGCCTGGCTTTTAACCACCAGGTTGTCGATTATTTCTACCCGTACCGTATCGATATCCTGCGACGCTTCCGGCCGGGCGAATGCTGCCGATGCAATAGTCGGCAATATCATTGCCATGGCATATTTCAAAGGGGGAATCCTTAGGATGGATTTGTTGGCTTTCATATCCCTACTTAAATTTAGTTAAACCTTAAAGTCCCGCCGTGTCATCATACGGTCTGGAACCGTTATGACGGCGGTTTCGTGATAGTTGAAGCGAATTGTGTTGTAAGCAGACAATCCTTTAGAGCAATCTTTGTGAGTATAACAACTGAAAACGTATGCAGGGTTTTTGCTGAAACGGGTAAATATTTGTAGCTTTGTGCTAATAAATTAAAAAAATAGCGGCGTGGCATCAGCCCCGTCCTTAATTTTATGCAGCCATGTCGTTTAGTTCGTTTATAAGCCGGAGGCTTTCGCTAAGGGATGGGGGACGACGTTTCTGGCCTCCTGCCATTATTGTGGCCGTGGGTGGTGTAGCGCTTTCATTTATGGTGATGCTTTTGGCCATAGCTGTCGTTACAGGATTCAAAGCCGAGATAAGCCGGAAAATAATGGGGTTCGACGCGCAGATAAGGGTAATGCCGTTGGCATCGTTTTATGGCGATGAAGATGTTGCAATAGCGCTTGACGGAAATCTACGTCAAATCATCGATAGCGGATTGGGGGATTTGCCGGAAGGATACAAGCCTGAAACCGTGGTTTCGTTGCGGCAGGCTGCGATGCTTAAAACCGATAACGACTTCATGGGTGTGGCATTCCGTTCGTTCGGCGATGGGTATGGTTGGGATTTTGAATGGGAAAATCTCGTTGAAGGCTCAATCCCTAATGATTCGTTACCCCGTGGAATCATGATTTCGGAAACGATGGGCGATAAACTGGGACTGCGTCCGGGCGACAAGGTGGATGCATATTTCTTTGTAGGGGAGACAGTGCGCCCGCGCAAGTTTGAAATTACAGGCATATACCGCAGTGATTTCGGGGAATATGATAACCTGGTGGCTTATGCGGCGCCGTCGATGATAAGCCGTATGCTCAAACTTTCAGGTCATGAAGGTGAAGCGGTTGAGATACGCGGGCTTCCGGCTGATGATATCATCCCGGCTGCACAGCGATTGCAAAGTGTTCTAAGTGCAGCCTATGCCAAAGGCGATATCCCTCAGAACATGGCCGTTACATCGGTCTACTCATCAGCTGCGATGTATTTTAACTGGTTGGGAATGCTTGATACCAATATCGTGGTAATCCTTATCCTGATGGGATGTGTGAGCGGGCTTATGCTGGTGTCGTGTGTCCTTATCCTGATTTTGCAGCGGGTCAGGATGGTAGGATTGCTGAAATCGCTAGGGGCTTCCAACCGCCAGGTGGGCATGATTTTCGTAAGGCTCGGTGTGAGGGTCACATTATCCGGGCTTCTGATCGGGAATGCCGTTGCCTTGGCCATGATAGGGATTCAATGGAGATGGCATTTGCTGCCGCTTGACCCTGAATCATATTATCTTAGTTTTGTCCCTGTCGAATTGCCGTTTTCATCATGGGCAATGCTCAATTCCGCAACTGCCGTTATGGCATTTGTGATAATGTTATTGCCGGCTGCTGCTGTCAGCCGGTTGTCGCCTGTGAAAGTGATGAGGTTCGAATAGGTGTTTTTAGCTGTATCAGGATGTAGCTTAGGGGCTTCGTTGGCCGCTCCGAATCGTATTTCACATTTCTTCACGACATTTCCTACTTTTTGGCTCGAAATTTGTTAGAATGATAAATGCCGGTTGCTTAGAGCCACGGTGTGATAAAATAATTTTAGTTAACTTTGTGCTTTGATTTTACGGGCCGGATTATAAGCCTGCCAGGTTTTTGAAGCCCGTTATCATTGTTTACAAGTGCATTTTCAAACATTACTGATGATAGAACCAAACGCTACAATTAAGACTTATCCGGGAAAAATTGACGACAACGAAATGCGCCGTCTTTTGATTGACGCTATTCAGGACAAAAAGGGGCGCGGCATCTCCATTGTGGATTTGTCGGCCATAGAGTCGGCTCCTACGCATGAATTCATAATCTGTGAAGGGCGTACCCCTCAGCAGGTATCGGCGATTGCCGACAATGTCAGGGATATGTTGCTTGAAAAGGCCGGGATAAAACCGTATAATTACGATGGTTACCGTAACGCCCAATGGATTGTGATTGACTATGGCTCGACAATGGTGCATGTGTTCGTGCCTGATGCAAGGCAGCTTTACAATCTGGAAGAGCTGTGGAATGATGCGGTTATTACCGATATCCCTGACCTTGACTGATTGCAGAGTGCCGAATAATTTATTATAACCGACTTTATATAACCCCATTATAATGGCCGATGTAAAACCGGGCGGGAACAAGAAACGCCCCCAGATAAAGTTCAGCATGTATTGGATGTATGCATTCATCCTGCTGTTCCTTTTCGGTATGGTGTATCTCGATGATAATTCCGTTACAAAAAAGGTTTCCTATTCGGAGTTTGAGAACTACATCACCGATTCCATCAATGCGCGAAGCCACGGTATAACAAAGATTATCGTTGACAAGAAGAAAGGTGCGGCTGAAGCCCAGCTTTCGGATTCGCTGGCACGTGCGGTGTTTCATAAAAGCCAATACAAGGAAGGGGTGGTGGCCAATATAACTACCACGCTGCCGTCGACCGACGAATTCGCACGTAAAATAGACCTATGGAAACAGACCGGGGTCTACACCGGCCCGGTTGATTATGACGAAGGAAGTGATTTTTCGTCATTCATATGGACTTTCGGCCCGATACTGCTGATTATAGCATTCTGGTTCTTTATGATGCGTCGCATGACCAATCGTGACGGCGGTGCCGGTGGCGTGTTCAGTGTCGGGAAATCGAAAGCACAGGTTTTCGACAAGGATAATGCCATGAAGGTTACATTCCAGGATGTGGCCGGTTTGTCGGAGGCCAAAACCGAAATCGAAGAGATTGTGGAATTCCTGAAGAATCCGCAGCGCTACACCAATCTGGGCGGCAAGATTCCCAAGGGTGCATTGCTCGTGGGCCCTCCCGGAACGGGTAAAACGCTCCTGGCAAAGGCCGTGGCCGGTGAAGCAAACGTGCCGTTCTTCTCGATGTCGGGTTCTGATTTCGTGGAGATGTTTGTTGGTGTGGGGGCATCGCGTGTGCGCGACCTTTTCCAAAAGGCGAAGGACAAAGCCCCGTGCATTGTTTTTATCGACGAGATTGACGCTGTTGGGCGTGCCCGTGGGAAAAATCCGAACATGGGTGCCAATGACGAACGTGAAAACACTCTCAACCAGTTGCTTACGGAAATGGACGGGTTCGGCACAAACAGCGGTGTGATTATCCTGGCAGCCACCAACCGTGCCGATATCCTTGATAAGGCTTTGCTGCGTGCCGGGCGTTTCGACAGGCAGATATATGTGGAGTTGCCTGAATTAAACGACCGTGTGGCAATCTTCAAAGTACATCTTAAAGGTATAAAGACCGACGAATCGGTCGATGTCGACCTGCTGGCACGTCAGACCCCAGGCTTCTCAGGTGCGGATATTGCCAATGTGTGCAACGAGGCAGCATTGATTGCCGCACGTCGTAACAAGGAGGTTGTGCAACGACAGGATTTCATAGATGCTGTTGACCGTATAATCGGCGGTTTGGAAAAGCGCTCCAAAATAACGACTGCGGAAGAGAAAAAATCAATCGCCTGCCATGAGGCAGGGCATGCCACCGTGTCGTGGCATCTGCGCTACGCCAACCCGCTGATAAAGGTTACTATTGTGCCACGCGGGAAAGCCCTTGGGGCTGCATGGTATCTGCCCGAAGAGCGTCAGATTACCCCGACGCAGGCTTTGCTTGATGAGATGTGCTCAACACTCGGAGGCCGTGCGGCAGAGGAGCTGTTCCTGGGGCATATATCGACCGGTGCAGCCAACGATCTTGAGCGTGTAACCAAGCAGGCTTATGCCATGGTGGTGTACTACGGTATGAGCACACGCCTTCCCAACCTGTCATATTATGATTCGACAGGCCAAAGCTATGGCTTTTCCAAGCCTTATAGCGAGGATCGTGCCAAGATGATTGACGAGGAGGTGTCGCGCATAATAAACGAGCAATATGAGCGTGCCAAAAGCATCCTGCTGGAGCATGCGTCCGGGCATAACAAACTTGCCGAAGTGCTATATAGCCGCGAGGTGATTTTCACCGAGGATGTAGAACAGATTTTCGGCAAGCGTCAATGGGTGTCGCGCACCGATGAAATCCTTGCCGCACAGCAAATTGCCGAAAAGAATCGTAACGATGCGAAGGGTTCGTCGGGCAGCACGGAAGGAGATTCGCATGAGGCCGTCATTGATGTGGAAGCTACCGATGTCACCCCTCCCGCATCGATTCCCCCTGTTCCTAAAAACAAGGACGGGAAATCAGATGGTGAAAATAATGCCGGTAATCCCGGATTGCCGGATTAACAGCCGGCTTGCATTGATATGGAAGTGCAGAAGGCATACCTGTTTGATACATTCGTCGCCGGTCGTCAGTTTTATGACGCCGACGACGTTTGGCGTTATTTGTCGGTAGGGGAGAAGCTGGTGATGAAAGGGGAGATGGAAAATTCCCACGACCGTTTTGCAGTGAGCCTTTGGTTTGCGTTTGGCGACAAAGATTATAAACTGGGGTACATCCCGCGTAATGTAAATGAGTTTGCGGCAGTTATGATTGCAATGGGATGGGAAGATGCTTTTGAATGCATAATATCCCGCCTTGACGGGGCTGCACCTTACGAGAAACAGATTGGGATTACTGTAAGGGTGAACAGGCAGGTCAAGCCGTAATGAACCATTCTGACAGCACCCTCGCTATCCGGGCGAAAACCACAGCGGTGTGCCAAAATCTTGAATTTTGACACACCGCCATTTTTAGTGCTTAATAGTTTATTTCATAGGATTATGTTGCCATTCTGCATATGAGGGTTGCGTCCTGGCGGCATATCTGATTTGGTTGGCCCTATATTGGCTGTGGATTATGTCATATGAATAGAGGGGAAGCAATATGGTTTTACCGAACGCTGTTTCGTAAGATGCCGGCACGCTGTCATGCGGCGATATGGATGGATTGGTTGAAAGCCCGTAATACATCCATATAGATAGGATGAATCCTGCGGCGAACAGTAAATTACCCATACTGGCGCTGATGTGTAGCTCGTCGATTGCCGCAAAGCGGAGGAGAAGGGCTGTAACGGCACAACCTGCGATTATTGCCCCGTTGACGATAAGTTTGTTTCTGAGTTTAGAATACGTCATCATATGATATAATTGTATTGAGTGTGTGGTCGCGTATTAAGCCTCCATCCTAGTCAGTGGAAAGTCTCCGATAGGGATAGGATTAAAATCGGTTTGTATCACACCTAACTTAATACAACCTAGTGTGGACAATTGTTCCCGGAAAATCGCTTTCGAGGTTATTTTTTTTCGGTTGGTTGGCAACAAGCCGGTAAAAAATCGGTAATATATCAGATTTCTATGTAGTGTGGGCTTTTTTGTAAAAACGGTCGACTTTTATTAATTTCGTATTTCAAATATTTCATATGATAATGAATGAGTTTTTTTGTAAAAGGATGTGGAACAAAGCCGGAGTTGTGACCGTTTTGTTTTTATCGTTAATTCAAATGGCACAAATTATGGATGCACAAGAAATTAAGTTGCCTACTTGCGAATTTGCAGGGGGTAAGTCGTTTATGCAGGCTGTGGCCGACCGTCGTAGTGTGAGGGAATTTGATGCAGGGAAACAGATACCCGATTCGGTGTTGGGAAGTGTGCTTTGGGCGTCGGTCGGAGTGAACAGAAATGATGCCGTTGCATCTGTCCCAGGCAAAAATGTGGCCGATCGCAGCAATCCTACTGCTTTGAATTCGCAGGAGATACATGCCTATGTTTTCGGTAAAGAGGGGGTATGGGAGTATATGCCTCATTCGCATTCACTGCGGCAGGTTGCCGGGGGCGATTATCGTGCGTTGGTTGCAGGTACCAAGGAGTTTTCGCAGGAGTTTGTCAATGATGCGCCTTATTCGGTTGTGTTCGTGGCATATACTGATAAACTGCCAGAGGGGGCAAACAGGCTTGTCCTGGCTGCATACGATGCAGGGATTGCTTGTGAAAACCTTACGTTAGCTTGTTCGGCCGTTGGCATTGCCACTGTTCCCAGGGCTACGATGGACGTTCCGGGCATATCGTCGCTTCTTGGCTTGAATGAAACGCAAATCCCCATGCTGAACAATCCGATAGGTTATCCCCGTTGATAAAAAATGCAGTTGCTCCATATTCATCAACAGCAGGAAGCGCGTGCTATAGAATAAGTAATGGTCGCAATTTTGTTAGCTATTGCCATTTAGGCTGTTCCCTCATCGATATATAGTTATGGCGGTGTGTCAAAATGCAATATTTTGGCACACCGCCGTGTTTTCATCCTCATTGGTGTGGTAATGCCATCGGTGACGGCATGGATATTGACGTCAGGATGATTGTTTAATACTTCAGGTCAGTGCTGAAGTTCATGATAATACGCTCGCCACGGTTCAAAAACTCCGTGAGCTTGTTGCCTGGGATACTGATGCTGTGTTCGTTAGGAAGGGGTGATGTGAAAAGGGTGGTGGAATTATCGTTTCTGACCCCGGTAACGATTGCGGTAGATGATGATCCGAACCTATAGACGGTTGCATCGTCATGCTCGGGAACGGGATTTTTCGGGGTGGCTATAATCTTGCAAAACAGGTTCTTGGGCAGCTCTACAATGCCTTTGTCGAATGATTGGGAATATACCCAGCCGTCTGTATAGATATCGCTTGTTATCCCATCATTACTGTCGGCTCCGTGGGTGACAGTGATGTCATAATAAGTCAGATAATCGGGTGTGATGTCGGTCGTGTACTCCATCTCGATTGCTTTAATCGCTGTGGGGTCGACAGGTTCATCGTTGTCCTTGTTATCGTCGCCACATGCGCTGATGCCGAGACACATGGCTGCACTGAAAAGAAATGCGAATGGTTTAAAAGTGAATTTGTTCATAACTATAGGTGTTTAGAATGTTGGAATTGTTGTTTGACAGAAATGTGGATATATTGAAGCGCGATGACCGGGGGATTAATCACGGGTTCGTTTTGGCGGATTCAGCACAATATCCCTATAGTAGTTATAACCTTTGGTAACAGGGACCCATCCAATGGAAAAGGTATTGTTCCAACCATAAATGTATTCATACATGATGGTGTTTTTACACTCCATTTTATATTTGCCTGATGGGTTGTTGACCACCCAAAGCCAGGTGTTATGAATGTCGATGGTGTTTATCGAAACTGACGGGGCATTATTGAATCCTTTTATATATCCCCAGAAATTTGTTTTGGGACTAGGTGCGGCCACATCATATTCCCATGTTGCATTGAGGTGTGAATCGTCTGATTTGCATTGGTTTGCTATTGACACATCTGGAATTGTCACGTTGTAACTTTCGGAGTAATTGATTCCTGCCGATATTCCGGCTGACGGGCCGCTTGAATCCATGCCTACATCTCCTCCGATTGAGAATCCGAGACTTACACTCTCCTGCCGTGCATTTTCTGTTGTGGCCGGTGACGTGGTTTGAATCCTGGCAGAGTTCGGGACGGTGTTCTCGTTGGTTAGCAGGCAATTGTCATTTATAAGTACACCCAGGTAGAAACCATAGCAATAATTATCCCCGTCTTTCCAGTTTCCAAGATGCATAGCCTGGTTGGAACCGATGACTTCTTGATGAACGGCGTAGTAGTCGGCATCCTGAGCGAATGAATACAGACTTGTAATCATATAGACTACAGTGTAGGAGCCACTCAGATTCTTGGCTTTGTCATGGTCATAAAAGGTAGGATAATAGTCGATGGCCACTACCTGTGCCGAGGAAATGCCGTTTATGTCCGAACGTGCTTTGGTCTTATGTGGTTCTGAATTCCGATTAATCCAGATTGCAAGTTTGTCAGCCCGTAAACCATATTGATAAGGAGTAAGGTCATCGAGGATATTTACTGGCCCGGAGGTGATTTCTCCCGACTCGACGTCATCATCAGAGATGGCAACCCCTTCAATTTTGGCATGTATATCCTGCACTATGTATTCGTCGTTATGATTGTTGAACACGTAGACGTCACAAAAATGGTCATTGCCTGATTCATCCTCTGCATTGAATGAGGGTTCTTCACCGAGATTTTTAGAGAAATCATAGGCAGTTTGTTGATTTGCTTCGCTAAGGATTATCGAGCCTCCTCGGTCGAACACCGCTTGGATTTCATTTTTTTGTGCATTTGTCAGGGAGGGAATCAGTGCCCCGTCGATTATGACAGCCTTCACATCATCGCCTATTTCATTGGCTATTAAATTAAGGCGGTTTATTAATGCCGTGGTTACAGGGTCAAAGTCATTGCCGATTACAGCTGTAGGAACTGCGACTTTTTCCGTCAACTGGTCGTCATATGGCAGTGGCGTCGGCTGTTCCATTAATTCCTCCTCGTCCATTGCAGTCGGATCGTCGTAATCATCCTTACACCCTGAAAAGGTGAGGAGTAGGCAGACTCCCGTTGTCAATAAGAATGGTTTCAATAGATATTTTCCCATTGTTGTTTTGTGGTTTATTATTGTTGGATATTTTTCGTTGTCGGCGCTGCTATGTCCCAACGGCAGGCTTCAATAGCCTGACGATAACCGAGATACCTAAAATGAAGGCTGTAATGGCCGCAATCTTTACCCAATGCGGGACGGTTGTCTCCATTTTGAGGGCGAATTTTTTCTTGATATAAGGCTTGCGGTTCATGTTCGTTTTGTTTCTGGTGGCGCAAAGGTAAGTCATTGTATTTGCTATGGGTCATGACTCCCTGTGGCGATTTGTACGATTTCCCAAGGGCATATTCGGGGAATTTGTACGATTTTGGATATTATTGAGAACTTACGTTTGATTAGTAGGGAATTAGCATGTATGTGTGTCCCGGCTTTATTTAATGGGAAATTGCCGGTTCCGATAAAATTTGTTAATTTTGCTCCTGCTATGAAAGCGTTGATTACAATTTTGCTGATGGCCATAGCTGCCGTTTCGCCTACAATAATGACATGCCGTGCGACGGAGGTTCCCGACAGCATCCTTACAGAAAGAAATATCCGTTTGTTGGTGGTATTCTGCGATACAGAATAAAAAATTTGGACTTATCATTCCCATGTCTCACGAAATGAGACACCTCTGTCATAATTTTGCTGGTGTAAAATTACGACCCGACATTATTATGACTCTGAAAGAATTAAGTTATAACTTTTTTAAAGCCCATATTTTTATGGGAATTGGCTATGCTATTGGAGATATAATCGCATATCGCCGACATATGAGTTGTCCGTGGCTGTTTGGATTGCTAACCGGTCTGCTCTTTTCAATACACATATATAAGAAGGGTCTGATCATACTGGTTGATGAGTATAAACGATTGAAATCCAAAAATAAAGATGAAAACATTTCGTGAATGTCTAAATGAGTGCCGGTTCGAGGATGCCTGGGTCTCAATAGTAGAGATTTTCTCTGAACCAAAAGAAATCAAGCCTGTGTATGCCGAATATTATGAGAAGTTGAAGGCCCTTCCGCACAAGTCTGTAAGAGGTTTCATTGAGCTGCAAGCTGTCCCAACGATTTATCCCGAGGGCATGAATGGCGCTCCCGACTGGCTTATTGACAAGGAGGTTAAGACCAGCGAAAAAGATATTGCTGTAGTTGCTGCAATATTGCTCTATTGGGCGTCATTACATACATTTTATACGTCGCAGGAGCATGATGCAGACCTGTTTAAGTATCTCGACATTATAGAGTCCGATAACTATAAGGCTTTAGTGGAATATCTCAATGAGTCAATGATGCCTAAGCCATACCGTGCCGAAATCCAGGAAAGTATAAATAGGAAAGAACGGCTTTTCTGGGAAGACACATTCTCATGTCTATATACCGGCGATTGGCGCTATACTCTTTATATACTGAAACGAAAGCTCGAATACGACATGGGCTTTATGCGCGGTTTCGCCGACCATGCAGGCCGCGAACGCGATGCCGACCGCATGCAACTATGCTGCAACCTGATTGATGGTGCGACAGCCCATATCTACCCCGACGACCGTGGCCGCCGCATGCTCCACCTTCTGTTCAAAGTCCTCGACCAATACATCACCGGCTGGGACGATTGATGTGACTGTAAAACAGGAGCTTAATTACATAAACGAACTCACTGGCGTCTCTTAAAATATGTTAATGCGAAATTGTTAAACTCTGTATTCATGTTGGTTACGCGATTTTCTGGCCTGCAAACCTTGTCGCACTTTTCAAATGATTATATTGGGGTTGGAGCCTTAAAACTCGGTTCCCCAATTTTTCATGAATGCAGGACGATACATTTTCAGCCAGATTGTTGACTTTTTGCCAAAACGCAAATTTGAAAGAATCATGGAGCATCGTACCAAAAATAAGGTTGAGGACAGAACCCTCGGATGGCAGTTGTCTTATTGGGGACAGTTGCTTGTCCTTATATTCGGTCAACTGCTCGGATGTCGAAGTCTCCGTGAACTCTCGGATATCACTACAGCACATCGCAAGAAATCCTTTCATCTCGGATTTGGCAAAGAAGCGGTAGACCGTAATATTCTCTCCAGATGCAATACCAATCGTGATTGGCGTGTGTTCGAGGAGTTCGCCAACCATATGATTGTGCTGGCTCAGGAAGCCCGTATAGACCGGGAATTTTGTATCGGCGGCAAGTTCTATGCGTTCGATTCCTCCACGATTGACCTTTGCATGAGTGTTTATGACTGGGCAAAGTTCAGAAGCACCAAGTCCGGCATTAAACTGCATACCCAACTTGATATAGTGACGCAGATTCCAGTTATGATAAACATCACCAATGCCTCGGTTCATGATGTAAATGCGATGGGTATCATTGATTATGAACCGTTGGCCGGTTATATCTTCGACCGTGGATACTGGGACTTGGATAGGCTTCATAAGATTGAGGAACTTGGAGCCTTCTTTGTCATAAGAGAGAAGGCTAAGCCGAAGTTCATTGTCGAGGATGGTCTGGACATGCCCGAGAATGGAAACATTCTTCAAGATTATACCGTAAGGTTTACTGGTAGACGCAATGCATCCAATTACCCTTCCCGGATTAGACGTATTGTAGCGTATATCCCTGACCTGAAGAGAAGTTTTGTTTTTTACACAAATAATTTCTTCCTGTCTGCCGAACAGATTGTGTTCCTTTACAAGAACCGATGGCAGGTGGAGCTTTTCTTTCTTCAAATGGATCAAACAGCACCTTAGAGTCACCACATTCTGGGGTAATTCCGAGACATCCGTCAGAATACAAATTTATGCGGCTATATGCACTTACTGCGTTGTCGCAATAATCGAACATAAAATGAAACTTGAAAGAAACATCTACGAAGTCATGAGAATCCTCGGCAGCTCCCTGCTTGTCAAGGAGCATATCAAGGCCTTGTTGACTCCAGAACCGGAGCCAGCACAAATAGCAAATTGCCATCCAACTCTTGACTTCGAATTTGATTAACACTTTTTAAGAGACACTATTGATTGACTATCTCAATCAGATTCTCTCTTGCACTTTGGTAATCGTCATAACTGAACGGCTCATCAGTCATTCCATCAAACTGGTTGTTGAGAGCATCCCGATAATCTATCATATTTGGTTGCAGGGATTCGATAATAGGCTTATCGCTCCCGAGCAGACAAAGCATAAAGCCATCCTTTACAGCATTGAAATCGTCCGGGCTTATGCCCCGGCAGTCGAAAAGGTCGCGCGGATGCTGACGGCTTAGAGCCGCTGCAATCTTACCGCCGAACAATTGGCTCCATGACACTATATTGGCTAAACAGGTCAGACCGAACTCATCCTTGGCCTTTTCGCATAGTTGTTTCGTCTCCATATCGCCCAAGATTCCTCTTTTTGTTCCGTTGACTTCAATCTTGATTGTGGTTCCGTCCTTCACGCACTGCAATTTCCATACATCCGGCTTATGGGTTACACGAATTCCCGGAACAGCCTTCTCGATTGCGTTCTTCAGTGATGAAAGATGAGAATTTATTTTTCTAAGACTCGTTTCGCGGTCTTCCAGAGGTATATACGTCACATCTATGTCAACGGAATATCTCGGCAGATTCCTGTGGAACAGGTTTATCGCAGTTCCTCAGTGGACAGCGAAATCCTTTATCTTGAATACAAGAGGCATTACTCTTATCAGAAGAGCCACTTGTCTGCGGTAAGTGTCATTCATAATCATTTAATTCTTTGGGAACGGTAATGCGATATTTTGATATATACACCCCGTTGTCGGTGAGTTTGAGTTTGGAGGATGTCAGCCCTAATTTGTTCAGATCAAGCATATCAAACCAATAGTGCCCGCCTTTTTCTGCCATATACAGGAACATTCTCTTGATGCGTTGGCTTGAAGTATTTTCCAGTGCATTCTGAACCTTTTCCGGATTCAGAGAAGTCAACTGCTCCATAATATAATACAAGTCCATGTAGTTATATTGGCTCGGAACAAGGTGGAGACACTCTAGAAATGCTTGTTCCGGCGACGAGATTTTAAGGTCGTAGCGATTTGTCTTGTAGGATTGTGTCAATGGATCTTTGAAGATTCCGGTATGAAACGGCACTATCGTCATATCATACTTGTCGCTTCTTACCCAATCTTCCACGTTTCCTGATTCAAATGCTACCATCAGCCGAGGTTTACCCATAGGTATATAGTGGCTGAATCCATGTAGTTCAAGAGCTGAATGAGCTGCGACACGGGCATTGTTACCAGTCTGATAATTATAACAATGAACGGCTGTCAGTGCAGAAAGATTGTCATTGCGTCGGTACATAACCCCTCTCCCAAGTGCTTCAAGCCAACCGGAATCCCGATATTTTTTCAACAATTGTGAAGAATATCCTTCCTTTCTCAGCCAACCCGCAAATAGAAGCCCTCCGGGAATACTCTCGGAAAGTAGATGGTTGAGCTTTGAGGCGATTGCTATACTCATGGTTGAGTATTTTTATGTAAAATCAACCGCAAAGTTAATCAAAAAATCTGATTATACAAAATGGATAGTTGTATATTCTTAAAATAGATATATTGATAGTATATTACAAGTAGTAAAATTCAACCTTCAATTTTTACAATAACTTTATCCGAGGTTTTGACATTGGATTACGCGGCAAGAGAGGGAGCGATCTTCAGGGTTGGCGGCGTGATGCCGTCAAAAGGTGACGGTGCAGGCACTGACACCTTTCGACCGCTTCGCGCCTATGGGCACCGGCGGAACACCGATAACCGGCAACGCCTCCGAGGTAAGCATCGGGGACGCTGCTTTTACCTCTGAGACTCTCTGCCGTTCATCCGTGTTCTTTTTCGCCGTTGCTTGATAAGGATTTTACAACCGTTCCCTCACTTGCCGCTTTGACACTGCGACACTCGGCATAGACTGCGAAGTACAGTCTTCCTGCGTCGGCTGTCCTTCGCAGACTATGCTGGTCATGTCGTTCATTTCATTTCTATAAAGATTATTATTGAGAAATTATTTTCAATAAGATTTCCGAGAGATTATGTGACTGTGTGTTTTCACCGTGCCGGGGTCGTGGCTCCTGTTATTGTCTAATCAACACCGATTTTCAACTTGCTTGCCAGTGGGGAACGTGTGGTGCCGGGGATATTCTGATGCCTTTTGACTGAAAAATCTCTAGACACAAAATGGTATTTGCCTCCGCAAGCTCCGGCGAATACTTCATTTTGCACTCGTATTTTTCCGTCAAAGGGCGAACATCCCCTCTGTTCACCACACGCCTTTGAGATGTCAAGCAAGCGAAAACCGATGGTGATATACAAATAAAAAAAAGTCGCAACGATGAAAACAAACAGCCACATAAAAGGTCAAAGCGAAGTTCAAAGCCTCAGGTTCAACCAAATAAAAAAGGTTGCAAAGGTGGTGGCAATCATCATCGGAGCAATAATCGGAACTCTGGTGTGGGCGATAGTCAAACCCGTAATCCGAGGTGCGGGCTGGGTAATATCCCTCATAACCGCAACACTGATAATCTATTGGGCATTAACTTTCTAAAATATACGACTATGAAATCATCTGAGAATTTTATCGAGGCTATCCGCAACTATCTTGATAGCCGTGCAGAGAGCGACAATCTGTTTGCTATCCGCTATGCAGACCCCTCTAAGTCCCTTTCCGAGTGCTGTCAGTTCATACTGAACGAAGTCAAACGTCAGGGTGTCAGCGTAATGACCAACGATGAGGTATTTTCGCTTGCGACCCATTATTGGGATGGCGACTGCACCGCAGAGGAAATCGGCAAACCCATCAACTGCAAGGTGGTAGTCACCAAAGACCAACTAACAGAGGAGGACAAAGCCATGCTCAAAGAGCAGGCTATGGAGCAGTTCAAGCAGGAACAACTCCGAGAACTCCGCAGACAATCTCAGCCGAAGGCTCAACCCAAGCCGACCGCCACCGCTCCCAAAGCTGGAGCAGAGATTGACTCAATCCCCAACCTTTTTGATGAACTCTAAATATCCCAAGACTATGAGACCAAGAACTTTAAGAGAGAAACATATAGTGGAACTGAACGGGCGACTTCGCCCGCTCACCACTCCCCAAATGAATTGGGCACTCAACTCAACTATCAATCACTACGGATACAGACTGAAATCCGGAATGTGTACCTGTATGAAATGCGGTCACGAGTGGTTGGAGAGCCGTAACGGAACGTGCCTATGCCCCGAGTGTGGCACGCGGATAGAAATCAAGGACACAAAAGAGCGGGTAATCCGCGAAAAGTCCTATTTCAACGTAATCACAACTATGGAAGGGTATCAGGTTGTAAGAATGTTTCTTATGATTGTTGAAATGCGCAAGGGAATGAAGGCAAAGCCAGTCTATCTTGAAATCGGCAGTTATTGGATTGACCCCAAAGGCAATACCACCGTAGTGGGATTGCAGAGAACTCTCGGACACTATATAGATAGTTTCGCTTTCGGTTCACCATTGGAGATAAGACGTGACAACGAAGCATTTCAGCGCATATCCAACGAATGGGTTTACCCCCGCATAAAAGTCTCTGACACAATCAAACGCAACGGGTTCAAAGGCTGTTGCCACCA